>ERZ773133.2117-NODE-2117-length-19305-cov-2.721247_pt1 | contig 19305 bp, 19 predicted proteins | sample MGYA00580861_ERZ773133 | MGnify/ENA primary metagenome ERZ773133 (study PRJEB29015, sample SAMEA2737844) | human gut metagenome | biome: human gut; feature: human-associated habitat; material: faeces | place: China | collected 2012 ...
TTCTCGAAGTATTTACCCGTCTTTATGAAAAAGGATATATTTACAAAGGTTCCAGAATCATCAACTGGTGTCCGGTATGTAAGACTTCTCTTTCTGATGCAGAAGTTGAACATGAGGAGCAGGACGGATTCTTCTGGCATATCAAGTATCCAATCGTTGGAACAGATGACTATCTGGAGATCGCAACGACACGTCCGGAGACATTGCTTGGAGATACTGCGATCGCAGTTCATCCGGATGATGAAAGATACAAAGACATCGTAGGAAAGATGTGTAAACTGCCTCTGACAGACAGAGAAATCCCAATCGTTGCCGATTACTATGTAGACAAAGAGTTCGGAACAGGTGCGGTTAAGATCACACCGGCACATGACCCGAACGACTTTGAAGTTGGAAAACGCCACAACCTGCCAGAAATCAATATCATGAACGATGATGCAACGATCAACGAACAGTACGGCGGAAAATATGCCGGAATGGACCGCTACGAAGCAAGAAAAGCGATGGTAGCTGATCTGGAAGAGCAGGGATACCTGGTAAAAGTGGTTCCACATTCACATAATGTAGGAACACATGACCGCTGCCACACAACCGTAGAGCCAATGATCAAGCAGCAGTGGTTCGTTAAGATGGAAGACCTTGCAAAACCAGCGATTGAAGCGATCAAGAACGGCGACTTAAGATTCGTCCCGGAACGTTTCAATAAGATCTACCTGCACTGGCTTGAGAATATCCGTGACTGGTGTATTTCCCGTCAGATCTGGTGGGGACACAGAATTCCGGCTTATTACTGCGACGAGTGTGGTGAAGTAGTAGTTGGACACGGCACACCGGAGAAATGCCCGAAATGCGGATGCACACATTTTACACAGGATGAAGATACACTGGATACATGGTTCAGTTCAGCACTGTGGCCATTCTCAACACTCGGATGGCCGGATAAGACAGAGGATCTGGATTACTTCTATCCGACAGATGTTCTGGTAACAGGCTATGATATTATCTTCTTCTGGGTAATCCGTATGGTATTCTCAGGATATGCACATACTGGAAAAGCACCGTTCCATACAGTATTTATCCATGGTCTGGTCCGTGACTCACAGGGACGCAAGATGAGTAAATCCCTTGGAAATGGTATCGATCCGCTGGAGATCATCGATCAGTATGGTGCAGATGCACTTCGTATGACATTAATGACAGGTAATGCACCTGGTAATGATATGCGTTTCTATAATGAACGTGTAGAAGAAAGCCGTAACTTTGCAAATAAAGTATGGAATGCTTCCAGATTTATTATGATGAATCTGGGCGATAAAGAACTGAAAAAACCGGCTGACTTTACTGTCCGTCCGGCTGACAGATGGATCATGTCCAAGTGCAACAACCTTGTAAAAGATGTAACAGAAAATATGGACAAGTTCGAACTTGGTATCGCACTTTCCAAGATATACGACTTCATGTGGGATGAGTTCTGTGACTGGTACATTGAGATTGCAAAATACCGTATCTATCATGCAGAGGAAGATCCACAGGGGGCAAACGATGCATTATGGACATTAAAAGAAGTATTGAAAAAATCATTGAAACTGCTTCATCCATATATGCCGTTCGTTACAGAAGAAATATACAGCAAATTGGTACCGGAAGAAGAGTCACTGATGATGTCCGACTGGCCGGTATATGAAAAAGACTGGAACTTCCCAATTGCAGAGAATATTGTTGATCACTACAAAGAGATCATCCGCGGTATCCGTAACGTACGTGCAGAGATGAATGTTCCAAATTCAAGAAAAGCAACTGCTTATGTTGTATGTGAAGATGAACAGCTCGGATCAGGACTTGCAATGTTAAGTAATGCAGCTCAGAATATGGCAGCATTGAACAAACTGGTACTTCAGAAGACGACAGAAGGCATTGCGGAAGACGCAGTATCCATTGTAGTTCCGGATGCAACGGTATATCTTCCACTGGAAGAGCTGATCGACTTTGAACAGGAGATCGAACGTCTGACAAAAGAAGAGGAAAGACTGACAAAAGAGATCGCACGTTCAAACGGAATGCTGAACAACGAAAAATTTGTAAGTAAAGCACCGGCTGCAAAGGTTCAGGAAGAAAGAGAAAAACTGGAAACTTATCAGCAGATGATGGCTCAGGTAAAAGAAAGACTGGAAGGATTAAAAGCAAAACAGTCTTAAGCGAAGAAAATTGTAAATCTTAAAACCTATAGACAACCATATATTTCCGCAGTTATCAGTAACAGGATAGCTGCGGATTAGATATCAAAGGGGATTATATGAAAAAATTTCAGTTAAAGAAACCGGATATCAAGGGAAAAATCCGCAAAATAAGAAATTTGAAGAAAGAGGATGTTATTGCATACTGGAAAGGCAGACATGAACGACGCGAGAGAATACTGGAAGCAAGACGTAACAGTGCATTTGCAAAGAAGATGCAGCCGGTCTATGCATTCATGAACCGATTCTCTTTGATATTTCATGCACTGCTTGCGTGCATCATTAACTTTACAATAGAAGCAATTTCCAGACATTCGCTCGCCGCTGCCTGGAACTATATGACAGGAACACCATTGGTATTTTTGTACAATGCGTTTATGATCTTCGTAACCTTTTCTATTGTATATCTGTTCAAGCGAAGGATATTCGTCCGTATCATCATCAGTGCGTTATGGATTATCCTCGGAATTGCCAATGGATATATCCTGCTAAAGAGGGTTACACCATTTAATGCACAGGATCTTAAGATCGCAGGAGACGGAATCGCGCTGATCAATAACTATTGTAATGGCTTTGAAGTCGTTGTGATCGCTATCGGAGCAGCTGCGCTTGTGGTCTGGCTGGTCTCGATGTGGAGACGCGGCGGACAGTATACAGGAAAGATACACCACGTAGCATCGCTGTTGGGAATTGTTGTGTGCTGCATACTTTACACATTTGTCACGAATGCAGCAATAGACAAAAGAGTAGTATCTACGTATTTTGGAAATATTGCATTTGCCTATGAAGATTACGGTCTTCCATATTGTTTTTCGGCGAGTCTGTTCAATACCGGAATCAGTGAGCCAAACGGGTACACAAAGAAAAAAATGGCAAAGATCAATAAAAACGGAGAGCTGAATAAGAGCACAACAAGCCGTTCTTCCGATGAACTTCCGAATATTATTGTAGTACAGCTGGAGTCATATTTTGATGTGGCAAATGCAGAGTTCTTTACCACATCTGAAGATGCGTGTCCAAACCTGCATAATTTATACCAGAATTATTCATCCGGATATTTCAAGGTACCGTCGGTGGGAGCCGGTACGGCAAATACAGAGTTTGAAGTACTGACAGGAATGAATCTCCGTTACTTCGGACCGGGAGAATATCCATATAAGACATACTCGAAGAAACATCCGACAGAGAGTGCTGCAACCGCACTTTCCGCACTTGGATACGGGACACATGCATTGCATGATAATACAGGTAATTTCTATAGCCGTGCCAATGTCTTTAACAATATGGGATTTGATACATTTACCAGTAAGGAGTTCATGAATGTCCTTCAGACGACAGAGAACGGCTGGGCGAAGGATGAGATCCTGACACAGCATATCATGGAAGCCATGGATACATCAGATCAGGAAGACTTTGTATTCACTGTCAGTGTTCAGGGACATGGAAACTATCCGGAGACGCAGGTGATCGAAAATCCAAAGATCAAGGTTGAAGGAATTGAAGATGAAGCACTAAAAAATAAATGGGAATATTATGTGAATCAGGTCTATGAGATGGATCAGTTTGTTGGTGATCTGATCAAGGCAGTGGAAGCAAGAAAGGAACCGTCTGTAGTTGTATTTTATGGGGATCATCTTCCAACCATGGGACTGAAAGCAGAAGACTTAAAGAGCCGTTATTTATATAATACAAATTATGTGATCTGGGACAATGTCGGACTTCAGAAACAGGACAAGAATATTCCTGCTTACCAGCTGATGTCAGAGATCCTGAACAGACTGGATATTCATTCCGGTACAGTGTTCAATTACCATCAGCAGAGAAAAGGAACGAAGAATTATCTTTCAGACCTGGAACTTTTGCAGTATGATATCCTGTATGGAAAGCAGTACGTTTATAACAATCATCCTCCGATCACGGAAGGGCATATGGTAATGGGAATCCGTGATGTGTCATTGAGCAGTATTGTTCCGCAGCTTAGCAGCGGATATAGTTTGTACGGCGAGAACTTTACAAAATACAGCCGCGTATATGTGAATGGAGAAAAGCAGAAGAGCAGTTTCCTGAATAATACACGTATTAATCTATCAGAGACAGAATTACAAGACGGAGATGTAATACAGGTCGGACAGGTTGGTTCCAGTGATACAATCTTCCGGATGTCCGATAAATATATTTATCAGAACGGACAGCTTGTAAAACAGGAAGGTACAGCAACCGATAAGAACAAATCTTGGGTGGATCAGGAATATGATGTTAAATAAAAAAGAACCAGAAGTGTTCACATATGAAGAGGCAGCCGCATATATTGAAGAAATTCCGAAATTTACAAAAAAACATACGCTGGAGCACACAAAATTATTTTTAAAAAGATTAGGAAATCCGGCAGTGGACAGGAAAATCGTCCACGTTGCCGGAACCAATGGAAAAGGGTCTGTATGTGCATACTTACAGGCCATACTTATGGCAGAGGGGAAGAGAACAGGGTTCTTTACATCCCCTCATCTTGTATCTGTAAATGAAAGGATACGGATGGATAATGTACAGATAGATAATAAGACATTTCTTGAAGTATTCCGCAAGGTTTTAAAAACAGTCCGCCGGATGGTGGAAGATGGAATCGAACATCCGTCTTATTTTGAATTTTTATTCGGAATGGGGATGACTGCATTTGCAGAAACAGATGTAGAATATATTATCCTGGAGACCGGACTGGGCGGAAGACTGGATGCAACAAATGCGGTTGAGAAGCCGGCACTGTCCATCATTACGTCTATCAGTCTGGATCATACGGCGATTCTTGGTGATACGATCAGGAAGATCGCAGTTGAAAAAGCCGGAATCATTAAGCCAAAAGTTCCGGTATTCTTTGACGGAAGTAATAAAGAAGCGGCAGAAGTAATCCGGACAAAGGGAGAAGAACTGGGCGTATATTGTAGAGAAGTCACGAATCATGCGTATGAAATCCGGGAAGTTCACCGGAAATATATTGCATTTTCCAGACGGAGTGCGTATGATAAAGATGTTATCTTTCAGGTGCCGATGTGCGGATGCTATCAGGCGATGAATGCAGAACTTGCACTGGAAGCGTCGGAATATCTGCTTGCGGGAGAAGAGATACATATGGACCGGTGGAAACAGGTACTTGCACAGCTTCACTGGGAAGGACGTATGGAACGGATCGGAGCACATATCACGGTAGACGGTGCGCATAATCCGGGTGCAATGCAAGCGTTTGTAGAAAGCGTAAAGGCACTGGATGAGTCTGAACGCGGTGAGATGATATTATTATTTTCCGCAGTATCGGATAAGAAGTACGATGAGATGATAGAATACCTGTGCGGGAATCTGGATGTGAAAGCATATATCGTCACACAGATCGAAGACGAGAGAGGTGTTCCGGTTGAGGAACTTGCAGATATCTTCCGCCGGTATACAGACAGACCGGTGTACTGTAAAGAACGATTGGAAGATGCCGTCAGAACGGCACTGGATAAACGGGGGGAGTCAGGAGAGATATACTGTCTTGGTTCATTATACCTTGTAGGGATGATAAAAAAGTTACTGGCAGGAGGTGCCATAGATGCTTGATTTTGAAGAAGAATTAAAGAAATTCCAGCCTAGTCTGGAAGTAGAGGAACTGGGAGATGCGATTTACCAGGATGATCTGACAGATATGACAGATCTTTTAAGAGAAGTGATCGAACAGACGAAGCAGGACGATCCACAGTAAACTGCGGCAAAGAAAAGCGGTTACAGTTCACAGGGAAGAATTCCGGAATGGAAAGTCTCAGCGCTGTATGAACAGTAACGGAAATATAGAGGGAAGTATATGGATTATACAACAAAATTGGCGTATCAGTCGAACTACTGGTATAATGACGGGCTTAAAAGAGCGAACATCCGGGATCTGACCGGAGCAATCACATCGCTGAAAAAGAGTTTACAATATAACAGAGATAACATCGCATCGAGAAATCTTCTGGGACTTGTCTATTACGGAAGAGGTGATGTGGTAGAAGCACTGACGGAATGGGTGTTAAGCAAGAATCTCCAGCCGAAAGAGAACATTGCCAATTATTATATTATAAAGATAAAAGAGAAAAAAGACGAGTTGGATCAGATCAATCAGGCGATCAAAAGATACAATCAGGCACTGGATTACTGTTATCAGCGCTGTGAGGATCTGGCTGTACTCCAGCTTAAGAAAGCAATTGAGATGCATCCGACATATGTGAAAGCATATCAGCTTCTGGCACTGCTTTACATTATGGATGAACAGTATTCTGAGGCGAGAAAGAATATCCGGATCGCACACAAGCTGGACAAGACAGATGATATCACCATGCGTTATATGCATGAACTGAATCAGGTGCGGAAGTCAAGGAATGTGCGCCTGGTCGATGATAAAGATACAGGAAAGAAGAAAAAAAGAAGACAGACGGTAACTTATAATATCGGAAATGAAACGATCATCCAGCCTGTCGCATCCGGTCTTAAGGATAATGTCGGATTGCACACAATGATAAATATTGCAATTGGTGTAGCTGTCGGAGTTGCGGTTATGGCTTTCCTGGTCATGCCGGCAGTATCTGCATCCAGACAGAGTAAGGTGAACAAGCAGACGGTGAAGTTCAGTGATCAGATTGCGACGCAGAAGTCACAGATCAGTGCACTGAAAAAAGAACTGGAAACATACCGTACAGATACCAAAGCTGCAGAGGAACAGAAACAGACTGCGGAGGTAACAAAGTCAAGTTATGAGTCACTGATGACGGTTGTATCGCATTATTCAACCGGAGATATGAGTAATTCTGCGCTGGCAGAAGAACTGCTGAAGATTAATGCAGGTACACTTGGCACATCCGGAAAAGAAGAATATGACAGTCTGACAGAGAAGATTTATCCAAAAGTCTGTGAAAGCCTGTATGCAACATCCCAGAAGAATTATCAAGTGGCAAATTATGATACGGCGGTAACAAATCTGGAGCAGGTGGTACAGATGGATGAGGGATACCAGGACGGAGAGGCCATGCTTTTGCTTGCGCAGTCTTATGAAAAACAGGGTGAGCAGGATAAGGCGAATGCGTATTATCAGAAGATCATAGAAGAGCATGAGGGAACACAGGCTGCGACCGATGCACAGGAAGCACTTGATACGCAGAATGCACAGAAGAGTAAAAAGAATAATAACTAGGATATGGATTGTCCTGGTATAGAAATGGCAGAAATACAAAAAGAGAAGGATATACACGTAAGAGGTGTATGTCCTTTTTTGGTTTATGCACTATGCAAAATAATAGAAAGATGTAAATGGGGAGTTATAACATGAAGTATCAGGTACAGGAGAATTATCTGACTATATTTTTACCGGGGGAACTGGATCATCACAATGCGGAAGAGATAAGAAAGGAATCCGATCATCTGATTGAACATAATCATATCCGGTATGTGATCTTTGATTTTGCAGATACGAAATTCTGTGATAGTTCGGGAATCGGAGTAATCATGGGACGTTACCGTAAAATCTATATGCTGGGCGGAGAAGTCTGTGCGGTACATACCAGCGAACGGATCCGTAAGATCCTGACTATGTCAGGGGTAACAAAAATCATGCAGATATATGAGGAGGAGAAATAAAATGGAAAATACCAATGAAATGCAGATTATTTTTGACAGTTATTCCTCGAATGAATCATTTGCCAGAGTTGCCGTTGCAGCATTTATGACATCACTGAATCCGACAGTTGAGGAAGTTGCAGATGTAAAAACGGCTGTGTCGGAGGCTGTGACGAATGCGGTGATTCATGGCTATGAATGCCGGGTGGAGAAGATATTCCTCCGATGTACAACCTGTGAAGACACATTGGAGATAGAAGTGGAAGACCATGGAAAAGGAATCGAAGATGTGACAAAAGCGATGGAGCCGTTATTTACCACCAGGCCGGAACTTGACCGGTCAGGAATGGGATTTTCTTTTATGACAGCATTCATGGATCAGGTTGAAGTGAGTTCCGAACCGGGAAAAGGAACCATTGTGAAAATGAAAAAGACAATCGGAAAAGGACGAAAGATATGGACCACACAATCGCTTTAATTCAGAAATCTCACGAAGGGGATGACGAAGCAAGAGCACAGATTGTGGAGGAAAATACGGGACTAGTCTGGTGTATCGTAAGACGCTTTGCAGGGCGCGGAACAGAAATGGAAGACCTGTTCCAGATAGGAACGATTGGACTGCTGAAAGCAATTGACAAGTTCGATCTGAGTTTTGAAGTGAAATTCTCAACTTATGCAGTCCCGCTGATCAGCGGTGAAATCAAGCGGTTCCTGAGAGATGACGGAATGATCAAGGTCAGCCGTTCACTGAAAGAACTGTCATACAAAGCGTATCAGACGCAGGAAAGGCTCGGAAAAGAGCTGGGAAGAGAGCCGTCGGTTGCAGAGATTGCAGAAGATTTAAAGGTCGCACCGGAAGAACTGACGATGGCTATGGATGCATGTACGGATGTGGAATCACTGCACAGACCTGTCTGTAAAAAAGAAGGACAGGAAATGTCATTGATGGAGAAAGTCGGTCAGGCTGATGCGGCAGAAGAAAGAGTTGTAGATCATCTGCTATTGAAAGAACTGCTGAAAAATCTGGATAAGGACGAGAGAAAGCTGATCTATCTACGATATTTTTCGGAAAAGACACAGACACAGGTAGGAAAAGAACTTGGAATTTCACAGGTTCAGGTATCCAGAATGGAAAAGAAGATATTAAAAAATTTAAGAGAGAAGTTATAACAGGCACGTCAGGGATCGATTCTATGTATGGAATCCATGCATAGAATTGTCAGAATCCGGCATACTAACTCATGAGATCCGGTAAAAGAAAGCATGGGAAGAAAGGGTGAGAATGTTGGAAGAAGGCAGAAAGAAGATCAGGATGTGCCTGATCTTTGTTATTACAGCAGCAGTGATCATAGGATTTATTTATTATTTTCATGATGTAAAAGGCAGTCACGGAGTAAATGAAGGAACGTTGGTAAAGAAGACGGTATACTGTCAGGATGAAAAAACGGAGGTGAAGAAAGATGGCAGGGAAGGCAGGCACTGTATATATAAAGGCAGACCGGAATGTTGAGGTGGCAAAGACATCCGTGATGATCGGTGATGTGCTGAAGATAGAGTGTACAGATCCGGCAATGCTTGCCAGGATCCGGAGCATTCATCTGCTGACCTTTCATCATCCGGATGATAAGAGACAGCGTAGAACAGTGGTATCACTTCTGAAAGTGATACAGAAGATCCATGAGATCTATCCGGATGCAGCAGTAGAAAATATCGGAGAAACGGATTTTATCGTGACGTATGAGGAACAGGATGGAAAAGGCGGGATCATCCATGGCGTTAAGATTGTGGCTGTAGTACTGATCAGTTTCTTTGGCGCAGCATTTTCAACAATGGCATTCAATAATGATGTAGGTGTGACCAGAATGTTTGGACAGGTATATGAACTTTTAACCGGTACAAAGTCAGATGGATTTACAATCCTGGAGTTCACATACTGTATTGGTATTGTGATAGGAATTCTGACATTCTTCAATCATTTCGGAAAAAAACGATTGTCGGTAGATCCGACACCGATGGAGGTGGAGATGCGTCTTTACGAGAATGATATACAGACAACGCTGGTAGAGACATATTCCAGAAAGGAGAAAGAACTGGATGTTGGCGAAAAACATATGTCTGGCACTACTGGGATTTAGTGCAGGGATTACGGCGGCAGGCGGACTTTTTTCTTTTATCATAGGCCTGGGTGTGATATCGGACTTTGCCGACCGGACACATACAGGAGAACAGGTTATGTTATATGAAGATGCGGTTGCAGCCGGAGGAAGCCTGGGCGCCGTTATTTCTGTGTATCATCCGGCGATTCCGTTCGCAGGCTGTCTGCTTCCGGTTATGGGACTGTTCGGAGGAATCTTTGTGGGCTGCTGGGCAATGGCTTTGACGGAAATGCTGGATCTGTTTCCGATCTTTATCAGGAGAATCCGTATGGTAAGAGGGATTGCAGCGGTGATGATTGGAATCGCATTTGGAAAAGGTCTGGGCGCATTATTGTTTTTCTGGAAGAGGGGGTGATGATATGGAGAAGAAAAAACAACAACAGTCATATGAAAATTATGTCAGGCAGAAAACACCGGTGCATAATCTGCCGGAAAATATGGCGAAAGCATTCATTACAGGCGGTGCCATCTGTGTGATCGGGCAAGGCATTCTGAATATCTGCGAGAAAGCGGGACTGGGCAGGGATATGAGTGGAAGCTGGTGTTCGATGCTTCTGGTGCTTCTGAGTGCAGTGCTTACCGGATGCAATCTGTATCCGCAGATCGCAAAGTGGGGCGGTGCAGGAGCGCTGGTACCGATTACGGGATTTGCCAATTCAGTGGCAGCACCGGCGATTGAATACAAGAAAGAAGGACAGGTTATAGGAATCGGGTGCAAGATATTTACCATTGCCGGACCGGTGATCCTGTATGGGATATTTACAAGCTGGCTGCTTGGACTGTTCTATTGGCTGCTAAAAGTGGCAGGAGTTGCAGGATAATCTGTATGGAAATATAGCAGGAGGATATAAGAATATGATAAAAGGAAAGCAGAGTATAGCATTTAAGGCATCTCCGTATATTGAGGAAAGTGCATCTGTCGTCGGTAAGAAAGAGGGGGAAGGACCACTTGGCAGCAGGTTTGATATGGTGGGTCTGGATGATATGTTCGGGGAGGACACCTGGGAAAAAGCGGAAAGCAGTATGCAGAAAGAAGCCTGTCAGCTGGCACTTGGTAAAGCACATCTGACGGCAGGAGCCATCCGGTATCTGTTCGGAGGCGATCTGCTAAGGCAGGGAGTGGCAACATCACTTGGAGTTGAACAGCTGCAGATACCGATGTTTGGTCTGTACGGTGCATGTTCAACGTCAGGGGAAGCACTCGCCCTGGCATCGATGTGTGTGGCGGCAGGATACGGAGAGCGGATGCTCGTAGTGACATCCAGCCATTTCGGAAGTGCAGAAAAGGAATTCCGTTTTCCGCTCAGTTATGCGAATCAGAGACCGCTGTCTGCACAATGGACGGTGACCGGAAGTGGAGCATTTATTGTTGGAAAGAATAGGAGTCATGTGAGGATTACCGGAGTGACGGTCGGTAAGATTGTGGATTATGGCTTGAAGGATTCGCAGAATATGGGCGCATGTATGGCTCCGGCAGCCTGCGATACGATCATCCAGAATCTGAAAGATTTTGAAAGAAAAGAAGAAGATTATGACCGGATCATTACCGGAGATCTCGGATATGTGGGACAGAGTATATTATTTGATCTTATGCGGGAAAAAGAATACGATATCAAAGAAAGACATATGGATTGTGGGATGACAATATTTGATCAGAGCAGGCAGGATACCCATGCGGGAGGAAGTGGCTGCGGATGTGCTGCGGCAACGTTATCGGCGTATATCCTGCCTGCCATTGCAAGCGGTGAGTGGAAGAGGGTACTGTTCGTTCCGACAGGAGCACTGATGTCGACGGTCAGTTACAATGAGGGAGCAAGTGTTCCGGGAATTGCACATGGAATCGTGCTGGAACACTGTTAGACAAAAACATACAGGGAGGAAACATAATATGGATTATATCAATGCATTCTGGGTGGGAGGTCTGATCTGTGCACTGACACAGATATTGCTGGACCGGACAAAGCTGATGCCGGGAAGGATTATGGTGCTTTTGGTGTGCAGCGGCTCTGTATTAGGAGCACTGAAGATATATCCGGTGATTCAGGAATATGCAGGAGCCGGTGCCAGCGTACCATTATTGGGATTCGGTAATCTTTTGTGGAAAGGTGTCAAAGAAGCTGTAGATAAAGAAGGATTCATCGGGATATTTATGGGCGGATTTAAGGCAAGTGCCGTTGGAATATCTGCAGCACTTATCTTTGGCTATCTGGCATCGCTTGTCTTTGAGCCGAAGATGAAGAAATAATGTTCAAAGGTAGTTCATGTATTATAATAAAACTCCCGTAGAAGCTGTCAGAGTGGCAGTCCCGGCGGGAGTATTTATACTAAAATATGCAAGAGAAACTGCCGGTGGCAGATCCTCTGCATTGCTACCTAATCAGATGATCGAGAAAACGGCAAGGAGTTCGTTATCTCTGAATACAGGGGAATTAAGCAAGTTCTTCACCTGTGATCATCTTGTAGCACTGAAGATATTTGTCAATTGTTTTCTGGACAATATCATCCGGAAGGTTCCAGTCATTATCCGGGTGAGAAGTCAGCCAGTCACGTGCAAACTGTTTGTCGAACGACGGCTGTCCGTGTCCCGGTTCATAACCTTCTACAGGCCAGAAACGGGAGCTGTCCGGTGTCAGCATTTCATCACCGATTACCATATTTCCGTCTTCATCCAGACCGAATTCAAATTTGGTGTCGGCAATGATGATACCTTTGCTCAGTGCATATTCTGCACATTTTTTATAGAGGGCAATAGTATTGTCACGAAGTTTTTCTGCGAATTCCTGACCTCTGCCCGGGAAATATTTCTCGAGATGTTCTACACTCTGCTCGAAAGAAATATTTTCATCGTGGTCACCGATCTCGGCTTTGGTTGACGGGGTGTAAATTGGCTCCGGAAGCTTGTCGGATTCTTTTAAACCTTCAGGAAGTGTGATGCCGCATACGGTTCCGTTTTCCTGATAACTCTTCCAGCCGCTGCCTGTGATATAGCCACGAACGATGCACTCAATCGGAAGCATGTTCAGCTTGCGGCACATCATGGATTTCCCGGTGTATTTTTCCTGCTGGAAAAATTCCGGCATGTCTTTTACATCTGTAGAAAGCATATGGTTTGGAACAATATCTTTGGTAAATGTATTTATTACAATTGCAAATGTTTTTGTTACCAGCGGGTTTGCGGCGGCGCTTATTCAAAAAAAGGATGCAGATGATATAGACTACTCATCTGTTTTTTATTTTACTCTGGTGTTTAGTGGATGTGTTTATTCTCTGCTGTTTATTTTAGCGCTACCGGTTGCGCAGTTTTATCAAATGCCGATACTAAAACCTGTGTTAAGAGTTTTATCTCTCAGTATTATTATTCTGGGGATTAATTCGATTCAGCAGGCTTATGTTTCCAGAGAAATGATATTTAAAAAGTTTTTCTACGCCACATTAATAGGCACATTGATTTCTGCAGTAGTAGGAATTCTAATGGCATATCATGGTTTCGGTGTGTGGGCATTAGTGGCACAGACATTGACAAATAATATTATAGATACGATTGTTTTACAATGCACAATCGATTGGAGACCGATAAAGGCATTCTCTTTTAAAAGAATAAAGAGTCTGCTGAATTACGGGTGGAAACTATTGGCGCAAAGTTTGATTTTGCAAATATATTCAAGCTTAAGGAGTTTGGTAATAGGAAAAATATATACAACATCTGATTTGGCATATTATACCAAAGGAAACCAGTTTCCGGACTTAATATGCTCTAATATAGATACCGCAATTAATAGCGCTCTTTTTCCTGCAATGGCAAAAGAACAGGATTCTTTGGAGCGTGTAAAGATTATGGCGAGGCGAACAACGAGGATCAGTTCTTATATTATGAATCCTGTTTTAGTTGGATTTATGGCAGTGGCAGAACCATTTATTTCTCTTTTGCTTACAGATAAATGGCTTCCAGCAGTTCCATATTTAAGAATATGTTGCATTATCCTTTTATTCAGAGCTCCACAGACTGCAATGCTTCAAGCTATTAAGGCAGTTGGGCGGAGCGATAGCGTCTTGAAGGTTGATTTTCCGATAAGAATATTTGCGCTAGCCGTATTAATAATATCTGTTAGATACGGAGTGATATATTTTGCATTATCTGAAATATTGACGACAATTTTTGGAACTATATTATACGCGAAAGCTGCAAAAAAGATTATTGGATATAGTGGAAGAGAATTATGTAGCGATTTTATAGTTAACATCATACTGGCAGGAATCATGGGAATAATTGTATGGGAAATTGGAAAAATATTAAAGATTTCCAATTTATTTTTAATAGTTATTCAGTGTTGTGCAGGAGGAGTGATATATGTATTTTTATCTATAATTACAAAATCCGAGAGTTTTTATTATGTAATAAATATGGGAAAAGAAATATTGAAAATAAAAGGGGAAAAAATTGGATAGCAAACGTAAGAAACCGGTATTGCACGAAAAAAACGGAGATTGTTGTGCCTGCACAGTATGCTCGGTAAGTTGCCCTAAAGGAGCAATTACGTTTAAACGAAATACAGAAGGATTTTCTTATCCTGAGATAGATATGAATAAATGTATCGGGTGTTTAAGATGCGAAACAGTTTGCGCATTTAAAAAGGATAAAGACAGTAAATGGGATGATAATAATGTCACAGTATATGCAGCAAAAAGCAAGGAACGCTCTGTTATAGAAAATAGCTCGTCAGGTGGTGTATTTACGGTTCTTTCGGACTATTTTATTGAAAATGGTGATGCTGTAGGAAGTTGTATCTATGATGCCAGTAAGAAGCAGGTGCGGTTTGAAATATATGAAACAAAACGGGAACGTGATAGAGCGAGAGGCTCTAAATATATACAAGCGGAAATAGGCAATGCATATTCGGAAGTAATCAAATGGCTAAAAGAAAATGTAAATAAAAAAATGCTTGTAGTAGGAACAGGATGTCAGATAGCGGGGTTAAATGAGCTTCTATATAAAGAAAAAGTGCGAAATCAAGTCATATTAGTTGACTTAATATGTCATGGTGTTCCGAGTCCGGGGCTTTGGGAAAAGTATGTGGAGTATATGGCTTTAAAAGAGGTGGCTTTACGGGTGGAAAAGAAAGTGGAGAAACAAAATGGTATCCATATAGAAGAAATATCATTTAAAGACAAAAGAGACGGATGGAAAAATCCATATGTATATGCAAAAAGCAAAGGAAAAGAGGTTTCAATAAAACCATTTGCAGATTGGTTCTATTGTAATTATAGTGTACGAGAGTCTTGTTATGAATGTCCATATACACGGGTAAATAGACGTTCAGACATAACGATAGGAGATTATTGGGGAATTGAGAATATATTACCGAAATTTTATGATCCAATGGGTGTATCACTTGTATTAGTACAGTCAAAAGCAGGGAAAAAACTTATACAATCCGTTGCGAGTGAATTAAATTATGTAGAAACAGATACAGAAAAATGCTTACAGCCAAGATTGATTTCGCCAGCAGAAAAGCCCCCAAAAAGAGAAAAATTTTGGACAGATCTTGAAAAAAAAGGGCTTGCTTATTGTATAAAGAACTATAAAGAAGAAAGTAATAATTCTGTTTTTGGTAAAGCAAAAAGAAAAATAAAAAATATGTTGGCGAAGAAAAAAGGAGACAAATAAATCATGAAGGAACTAACCATCCAGGAAACCCAGAAGGTCTCGCTTGAAATCCTGCATACGGTAGCTGAAATATGTGAAAAACAAGGTTTCCGATATGCGCTGATTTATGGAACGCTGATTGGTGCGATACGGCATAAAGACTACATTCCCTGGGATGATGATGTGGATATTATGATGCCGCGTCCAGATTATGAAAAATTTTTGAACTATTTTAAAGAATATAAAGAAGAATATCCGAATTTAAGAGTATTTAATCGACAGGAGTGTAAGGAATATCCTTATATGATTACGCGAATCAGTGATGAGCGATATAGGATTGATATGGTAAATGAGAAACCGTATGGTATGGGAATATTTATTGATATATATCCCTATGACGGACTGGGAAAGACCAAAGAAGAAGCACTTAAATTCGGAATGAAAGGCGATCGCTTGTCATCGTTTTGCTATCAGGCAACACGAGAACACTTTGCGATTGAGACGACGACATCTACGCTGCGAAAATTAGTAAAATATCCGTTTTATCTTGTTGCAAAGTGGATAGGAAAAGACTATTTTCAAAATAAGCTGGAACGATTGGCAGGAGCAAAGGATTACGAAACAAGCAAATATATAGGGTGTGTGATCTGGCTTTCGGGTGGAGAAAAAGATATTTTTCTGAAAAAATGGTTTGATGAAACGATTCAAATGTCATTTGGAAAATATGAGTTTCGTGTTCCGAAGGCTTATGATGAGGTACTACGACATACATATGGGGATTATATGCAGCTGCCTCCGGAAGAAGATAGAATCGGCCATCATTATTATAAAGTGTATGAAAAATAAAATGAAATATTCTGGTTTCCTTTGTGAAAATCAGAATATTTTTTTGCAAGTGTGTTCATAAAAATAAAAAGGAGAACGTACATGAACAAACAAGAATGTGATATTTTGAACGCTTTACATGAGGAGCCTTTTATTACACAACGCATTTTAGCAGAAATATCGGGTCATTCACTTGGAGTAGTAAACCGCTCTGTTAAAGAGTTGATAAAAGAAGGTTATGTAAGCCAGGAAATAAAATTAACATCTAAAGCAATAAAAGAGTTCAAGGAGAAAAAACCACAAAATGCTATCATTTTGGCAGCGGGTTTTGGTATGCGTATGGTTCCTATTAATACAGAGACACCAAAAGGACTTTTGGAAGTGAATGGGGAAACTTTAATTGAAAGAACGATAAAGCAGCTCCATGAAGTGGGAATTCATAAGATTTATATCGTAGTTGGTTTCATGAAAGAACAATACGAATACCTGATAGATGAATACGGAATAGAATTAATTGTCAATGAAGAATATGCGGCGAAAAATAATCTGCATTCCTTAAACCTGGCCCGTGAACACATTTCCAATTCCTATATTATTCCCTGCGACATCTGGTGTGACAGAAATCCCTATCGTCAGCATGAACTTTATTCCTGGTATATGGTCAGTGATCTGGTTGATAATGAGAGCTCTGTACGGGTGAATCGAAAAATGGAGTTGGTATCAGTCCGTGATTCTGTGGGCGGAAATGCGATGATTGGTATCAGCTATCTGTTAGAGGAAGATGCGAAAATTGTCCGGGAAAAATTGCAAGAACTGGAGCAGAATAAAAGATATGACGGCTCATTTTGGGAAGAGACGTTGTACCATAAGGAGCGTATGATAATCAGCGCGCGTGTTGTACATTCTTCAGATATAGTAGAAATAAATACTTATGAGCAGCTTCGTGAGTTAGACAGCGACTCAAACCAATTGAAAACAGATGCCATACAGGTGATTTGTAAAGTGCTGAAGGCGAGGCCGGATGAAATTACAGAAATTACAGTTTTAAAAAAGGGAATGACAAATCGGTCATTCCTTTTTAGCTGCAAAAATAAGAAATATATCATGCGGATTCCTGGAGAAGGAACGGATCAGTTGATAAACAGGAAACAGGAGGCAGCGGTATATCAGGTAATTGCAAAGCGGCATATCTGTGATGATATCGCATATTTGAATCCGGATAATGGGTATAAGATTACGGAGTTTCTGGAAAATGCAAGAGTCTGTGATCCGTTGGATGTAAACGATTTAAAAAAATGCATGAAAAAGCTTCGGGCTTTTCATGAGATGAAATTAAAAGTGGGACATGAGTTTGATATCTTTGGCCAGATTGAGTTTTACGAGCAGCTTTGGGAGGGGACGCCATCTGTATATAGAGATTACCAGAAAACCAAAAATCATGTATTTTCATTAAAATCATATATCGAAAAATATGCAGGAGAAAAGGTCTTGACCCATATTGATGCGGTTCCGGACAATTTCCTCTTTTCAGAAAAAGATGGTCAGGAGGATATCAGGTTAATTGACTGGGAATATGCAGGAATGCAGGATCCACATATGGATATTGCCATGTTCTGTATCTATTCACTTTATAATAAGCGTCAAGTTGATCGACTTATCAATATTTATTTTTCAGAAGGTTGCAAAGATGAGATAAGGATTAAAATTTATTGCTATATCGCAGCCTGTGGGCTTCTTTGGAGTAATTGGTGCGAATATAAACGAAAACTCGGGGTAGAGTTTGGAGAGTATTCCTTGCGTCAATATCGTTACGCAAAGGATTATTATAAACTGGTTCAGGAAGAAATGAAAACCGTGGAGAGGAGTATTTAACTATGTATGAGGTGCAGAGAGCGATTATTATGGCAGCTGGAATCGGAAAAAGAATGAGGCCGGTAACATTGAAGACACCAAAACCTTTAGTAAAGGTAAATGGGGTAAGAATGATTGATACAGTTATTCAAGGACTTCACAAAAATGGTATTTATGAGATTTATGTAGTGGTTGGATATCTGAAGGAGCAATTTAAGGGATTAGAGAAAGAATACAACGAACTCAAATTGATTGAAAATCCATATTATGATACCTGCAATAATATTTCATCCTTGTATGTGGCGAGGGAGCATATAGAGAATGCGATTATTTTGGACGGTGACCAGATTATTTACAATGATACTATTTTAAATAAAGAGTTTGAGCGTTCCGGTTACAACAGTGTCTGGACGGAAGAAGAAACAAATGAGTGGCTGCAAACGGTTGAGGATGGAATTGTTGTATCTTGTAGCAGAACAGGTGGTTCCAGGGGATGGCAGCTTTATAGTATTTCCAGATGGACAGAAGCGGATGGAAAACGGTTGAAAAGGCATTTGGAAATTGAGTTTGAAGAAAAGAAAAACAGACAGATTTACTGGGATGATGTGGCGATGTTCTGTTATCCACAGGAATATAAGTTAGGGATACGCCCCATGAATGCTGGAGATATCATAGAGGTAGATAATCTGGACGAGCTGATTGCATTAGATAATAGTTATGCAAAATACAGGGAGGATTAAGATGAAAAAGAAAATAGATTGGTTAATTACGTTGCTTCCGCTGGGAATTGTAATCGCATTATGTATCGTATTTTTCTTCATGCCGGAACAGTCAAATGAAGTGTTGGGAAAAATTCGATTTTTCTTTGGAGATACGTTTGGAACTTATTATTTGATTATCGGTCTTGGAATTTTTATCTTGTCTTTATATATTGCCGGTTCAAAATATGGAAACATTGTACTGGGTGATAAGGGAG
>ERZ773133.2129-NODE-2129-length-19253-cov-2.943536_pt1 | contig 19253 bp, 15 predicted proteins | sample MGYA00580861_ERZ773133 | MGnify/ENA primary metagenome ERZ773133 (study PRJEB29015, sample SAMEA2737844) | human gut metagenome | biome: human gut; feature: human-associated habitat; material: faeces | place: China | collected 2012 ...
GCGATACTCTGCGTAAGTTTGATAGCCCATTCCGAGGCCTTGTTCCAAGCCAGTTCGAACCAATGGCCACGGTTGCGGTCGACTGTCACAACAAACAGCCCCTGACGCACGAAATCGATTAAAATACAGGCAATGTAGATTGCCAGTAGGATGCCGAGGATCCACAGAATGGCGAGGGGTTGTTGGCAGAGGTCTTTCAGTACAAATAGATGCTTCCAGAGCAATGTTCTCGTGGTGGGATGATCGGTAATCAGGTAAACCGCGAACGCAGACTGAGCTATGCGATTGATGATTCGATTATGGAAGGAAAGCCGGTCGAACAGTAGAAACATACCAAATCCCACCATGATGACGGGCAGCCTGAACGGTCCGGTGATGTAGATTCCCTCATCGATTCCGAACAACGACAACACGATGGAAGCGCACGTGTACAAGAGGAAGAATCCCAGACCGATTCCCGTCATCAGCCAGATCTGTTTAAGCGTGAACGGTTTCATATACCACTTGTATGCAGAGATGAGGATAAACAGATAGATGAAGCCGAACACGTTATCGCTTAGTCCGAAAGTTCCAGGAATGAAACTTGTCAGACCCCAGATCGCCAGCACCGTTATGGCAAGTGCATAATGCGTGTGTTTGCCAAGCGCACGTAGTCCCTTGGAGAGGAATGGCAGCAAGGCGAGGAAGGTGGCGTATGCAGTGACGTACCACCATAATCCCATGATGGTCGGAGCGATGCTGCGGGCAATCATTTTTATACCGAAGTCAGCACGGTCGAAAACCAGAAAGAATGCCATGAGCGCAAGGCTCCAGAACAGCACTTCGCGTTCCAAAATCCATATGCGTTTGAAGTTCGATTTGATGGTCTGTTCCTTGTCGAGGAAGAACCATGCGGAGATGGTGAAGAAGATGACGACGCCCACTTTGCCACCACCCTGCATGACGAGCTGAAAGAAAATCCTCTCAGGCCCCAGCGGAAGATTCTTAGCATCATAGCCATTGTGAACGACGAAATGATGGGCGAGAATCATGAACATTGCGACAATGCGCAATAGTTCTATGCTGGAATTACGCCCACCCCTAATTTGAAATTCGGGTCGGCGGGACGGCCTTATGGGAGGCCGTGGTCTTTGAGCCCATAATCATCTCTTCTTCGTTTTTTCTTCTCTTTCCAACATCCCCCTCATAGGGGATTCTATCCATTCGGAAAGACCTGCCCCAAAGCCGGCCTACAGCCATCGACAGAATCGCAGGCCTCGTTGACGACAGATGCGCACCGTCCCAAATTAAGCGGCGACATAGTACAGCTCGATTTGCTGGCATCTTCGCCGATATATGACGGATATGGAGGGAACTGCAGTACGCGACCTTAAGTGGCTGTTTACTATAAAATCTATGGCATGACTGCAGGTGAAGAAGACATAACCGACCACCGTCCTGTTTATATTCTGGGCGCAGGATTCTCCAAGGCAATCTGTGACGAAATGCCACTGCTGAACGCTCTTGGGCAGCAAGCTTTGAACCTGCTGCCCAAGGCTTCCCGTGAAAGTATTTCGTTCAGGGAGGGCGAATCCTTTGAGCAGTGGCTGTCCATGCGCACTCAGGATATGCCGTTTCTGCCTGACCATGAGAACATGCGTCGCCGAGCGGAAGCGATGGAGATGATCGACGCCATCGGCAGTGTTCTAGACGATGACGTAGTGAAAAGCTGTAAGCAGGAATGCCCGCTCTGGCTCCGACAACTGGTGAATCTATGGGCATATGAGCGCGCAATCATAATTACGTTCAACTATGACACGTTGTTGGAAATGGCGATCAACACGGAGCGTCCAGCATTGCTGTGGATCATTGGGGCTCGAGCTAAACAGATCGTAAGCGATGAGGTAGTATATCCACGACCCGAGGCCGCGTCCATGACAAGGTGGATTGATTTCTCCGAAAACCTCCCATGCAGGAATAGCATGCAGATCATCAAGCCGCACGGTTCCCTAAACTGGTACAGCTACGGCAATGACGGCGAAGTGATCTTGAAACGAATTCGGGAAGAAAGAGAATATGACGAAACAGTTTCTCAGAACAAGCTTGACGCGAGGGAAAACGAAAAGCTGGCTGTGACGGGAATGGACCGATTCCTCATTCCCCCGTCCAGCAACAAAGCGTCATTCTACGGAAACGGGTTTGACCGTCTGCTTTGGCGTTCGGCATACGACGCATTGAAGCAAGCGGAAAGCCTGACCATCATGGGCTACTCAATGCCGGAGACCGATTATGTGGTTAATGAGCTCATCCGGAATGCTTGTGTTCCGAACAAATGCCCCCTTCACGTTGTTGATGCTTTCATGGACGAACAAAAGCGAGAACGGTTTAACAGATTAGTGAAATGGCAAGAGATTTCAGAAACAACAGGGACTAATTGCCTGTCCCGATATGCTGAAGAGCACACCCAGGACGAAGCAAGATTGACCGCAAATGAATTGCTAACAAAGCTAAATGACGTTGAAGACAAGGCTTGTATTTATGTTGCAGGAGACATGAAAAGAAATCAGTCCAGTACTGGCGAGCTTTCATTGCTGGAAAAAACCGATGACGGAAAGCTCGTTTTCGGTCGTAGAGACCGTACTATCAGTGATTTCAGGAAAGATAAAGTTCCTGCATCGACATGGCCTGACACTGTCGTCTGCACGATTACTGATCTGGAGAGATGCTTGGCTGAGCATCCGGAGTATTTGGAAATATCTAGGCACAATGGCTCCGGTAAATCGTTAATCGCCGGCGGCTTTTTCACATCCAGCCCCGTGGGGAATGGACCTCTTATTCTAGGTTCAGTCCCAAAAGAATAGCCGCGGAGCTCAGACATGAAACGGCTCTCCGAAAGTGAGCTACGCCCCATTTAAAGTCCACTGAAATGAGAAAATCGATTTAATCTTCAATTGCGGTAAAAGGTTTATGCATGCGGACTCCAATCAGTTCGTAATGGTCGTCTTCCCAGAAGAAAGACGACCATTACGAACTGGACATTGCCCAGCTTTATCACAGGCAAATATTCCAAACAAAAAGCCAGTTTTCAACTTCGGCGTGACGATTTGCTGAAAACGATTTCTTCATGTAAATCGTCCACTTACATGTATGTGGAGCGACTCGACCGATTCTTATGAATGTGAAGCGGCCATCCAGAAGTGGATAGCCGTTAAGGCTATCCACTTTTTTCTTAGAGAGCGCAAACGATGCGATCGACGTCAAACGCATCGGCTGGCAAAAACAGGATTGCCCTGAACACTAAAGAACAATGCGATCTTTTAGAGGGCCATGGCATTGAATTTACCCTCTGCTCCAAGACAGGCGACGACGGCAAGAATGCGCTGGCCAGCGAGATGGGCTTCTCCACACCATTCAAGACCTTCGCCGACGTGAAGACGGAAAACCCGTTGATCGATGCCTACAGCGAGTCCCTCAAGGCTGGCAAAGACACCGTTCCATGGACGTATACCATGATTCCGTCCGAGCAGTGTAAGAATGATCTTGGATCGGCGCTGCTGGAATACGCACAGGGAACCGGCAGCTGGGATGCAGCGGAAAACGCATACGTAGACAGCTGGGCCACCGAATACGCAGCCGCCAACGAAGGCTGATCCGGATTCCATAAAACCTGAAGCCAACATCTTTCCTGATTTGAAGCCGATGCGTGCGACTAGTTTTGCCCTAGCCACACGCATCGGCTTTCACTTCCCGTAGAAGCAATCTGCCCTAGAACCAAAGGTACTATTCGGCCATCTCCAATAGGTTAGGTGATTTATCACCGCTCCATAAGATCCATCTCCGAAACCGACTCTGATCCATCAAAAATCTTTCTTTAATTCTTCTATTACCAACGGCATGTCAGTCCACGGCGCATAATCCTGTTCACGTTTGGGGGTTAAATCTTTTCGAGCCTTAGCCTTGGTGTCGTCACGATTGTGCCGCCGAGCATTGGCTACCGCTTTTGCGATGTGCTCGTCATCGAGGATTTCCTTGCAGATGTATTTGCCCCGATTCCCTTCGGTGACACCCTCCCTGACAGCAAGTTCTTCCACCATTGCAGTCTGTGTATGACTTTGAGGGCAAACCCGTTGATGATCGATTAGCCACACTTCGAAACAAGGATTGGAAATGATGAGCTCCATTCCCTCTCGGGCGCTGCAGGCCTTTTCCGCGTCACGATGATCATGAAAACAGTCAACGTCAACTACCACCCAAACTTTCACATAAGAGCTCTCAGGGTCTTCGCCTCTATCCGTGTCCTTCAATTCGCAGGCAAGCTTCGCAAGCTGTGGTGGACTAAGATTCTTCTGCCTGTAGTCAATAACTACGTCATACAACGTTTCAAGCGCGTTGAAATACTGTTTCTCAGTCACCGCACCGCCGCTAACAACCAAATACCGACGCTTCCGTTCCCTATGGCGGCGATTCCCAACACGGCCATGCTGCTTCGGCATCTTGCTTTTCTTGGACATCACGCATCGTCTCCGCTCATCATCTGGGCGAACGTCTCGTGGAAGCTCGGGCTAGGCACGGCGCCATACACGCCCTTCAAGTAATTGCGTCCGACATTTTCATCCTTGCGAATGCCGCCAATATCCGTCATCGGGAAAAGTTCCGACGCACCGTCTTTATCTTTTTCAACGAACCAAATCTGATCCGGCTGTAGCACGCGATTGGCCATGCCCGTCTGGGTAATCAACGACACATCATGCGTTGTGAAAATCAGTTGAGAACCATGCGGATTCGTTTCCGGATCCGTATACAACGACACCAATTCCTCAACGAACGTCGGGTGCAAACTAGTATCGATTTCATCCACTAGCGTTATCGTCCGACGCGACAGTTGCCGCAACGCCAGCGAGAAAAACGACATGGCAGCCAAGGTACCCACGGATTCCCTGCCCATTCCGAATTCAGCACTACCCGTTTTGGACGCATGCGTGAACTGCAGCTGGTCCCCACTGCTGATGGAGAAGAACTCCGCCACTTTTGCCTTATCCGCGCCGAACTGCTGTTGCATATTCTCCGTAAACTGATCCACTACCTCCGGAGGAACGGCAACCGGCACACTCTTCACCTCAGTGATGCCGAAATCTGCATATTTCATCAGAGCAGCTATTTTTTCCGCAAAATCAGTATGGTTTTTGAACTCTTCGTTCAACCTCGGCTGTTCCTGTTCAAAAGCCCTTGACTCGTAACATGCGATATCGTTCTTGAAGAAGGAGAAAGCTGGCTGTACACTTTCGATTCCAGCGGCCGCAGCTGCGGAAAGCAACAAGGCGTTAGGCCTTAAGGCAACGGTTTTCCGCACTTGCGACTTCGGCCCCTTGAACATAGCGCCAAATCGCACCTCACCATTTTCGTCGCGGGAGAAAAGCAGTGAGGAATGAGTGGACGGTCTTCCTCCAAGATCTTTGAAAAATGTAAGCTCCTCATCGAGGATATTACGGCTGTCATAACGGAAGAAATACTGATATTTCAAACGATTCTCCGCAATAAACTCTGCGAAAAACATGGAAGGTTGTTCAGCGGTATCAGTCCCAAGCAAAAAAGGATCACGCGGAATGCTGCTCGCCTTGTCTCCATAAATGTAACTGTTAGACACCATGTCTCGCATCACACGAAGAGCCTCAAGAAAATTAGATTTTCCGGAAGCATTAGCCCCGTATACGGCCGTGACGGCTGAACAATCCGAGGCTTCAGGCTCTTTAAAACGCTTGTCTCGAGTCATAGAGAAAGACTGTTCATCGCGAAAACTTTTGAAATTCGAGAAACTAAAGTCAATCAGCATAGGACACCTCACCGGATTCTTCAAACACAGATATCTTATATAAAATATGCTATTTTTGCAATTTCAAGCAAAAAAAGCTTTTTAAATACATAAATCACGCATTCAACCTCAGGAATCAATGAAATCAAATCCAAGACACTCCACTCACCCAACCACCCCACACAACAAGAAATCCATCAGTTTATTCGCCAACCAGAAGGATGCAACACCACGAGACCAACACTCCGATCGTCGGATTGAAGAAATTCGGATCCGATGATCGGAGCGGGTTTCATGCCTGCATTACTAGCGTTTTGCGTCTATACAGCTCAAGAAAAGGGCGGAAAAACTAGTTACGCAGACGTGACGACCGCAGACGGGCCGTTGCGTATGCACAGATTGCGGAAGCGATCACCAACAGCAGCGAGATGATGGCGAGCGCCTGCACTGCGGATCCGGAGCGAGGCATTTCCGGCTTCTCTGGCTTTTCTGGATTGCTGGGTTTGCCAGGTTCTTCTGGCTCTTCTGGCTCGGCGACGGCTTTGATGGTTACCGCCACTTGTGCGCTTATGCCATCGTGGTCGGAGGTGCGAAGCTGTATGCCCGCTCCCCTACTTGCGTCTGCATCCATAAAGTCTTCATCCGACGTGTTGCGCACGGCGGTGATGGTGATGTTCTGGCTCACGGCTTCGAAGGCTTTCCCCTTCCCAACCGCCTGCATTGCGCGATCGATCTGATCGTTCAACGCCTGCAACTGGTCACTATCCGCCACAAGGCGGTAGTCGGCGATGCCGTTCAGTTGCGTTCCCGTCAAGGTCAGTAGGTCGTCATCACTCAGCCGCTGAAGGCCGCTCGCCGGGTCCAATTCCACCGAAGCCTGTTTGCTGGAGATCGCCAGATCGCCGATATGAAACATTCCGTCGCCCGTACCGTCACCGCTAGTGCCATCTGGAATCAGCCCAAGCGAGTCAGCCAAGTACGGCGCAAGATTCGACGTGTCGGAGAACGAGCCGCTCAACAAGGCGAGCGTGTTCAGTCCAGCTGGAATCATACCCCGGTATTCGCCGCCACGAACGGTAACATAGCCAAGGTTTTTAGCGTCATCCAGCAGGTTGAAAAGCGTCGGCGCGGTGAACGTTCCGCCCGAAAAACTGCCTTGCGCGGAAGTCTCATCCGTTTCGGCGAAGCGCATCAGTGTCGCGTCTGAAGTGAACGTGCCACTTTCCACGCGCAATGTGCCACGGCAATCGACCGCAGGCTGTGTTCCACCCGTAACCGTTCCCGGTCCAGTAATGGTGAGCTGCATGTTTGCAGGCACAGTGATCGCAGCGGATCCAGCGGCTTGCAGCGCATGCCCGTTCAGATCAAACGTTACGTTTCGCACGCCTTTCGGAGGCGCAATCGTAACGCTTTCCGTCACATCAGCCAGCAATGTAACCGTAGTGTTCTTCAATGATGCTCGGCTGATCGCCTCCTGCACGCTCGCGTAGGTTGCGTTGCCCACTTGCGCGACCGCCTGTGATTCGACGGCAACGGCAACCGCACCCGTAGAGAACAGCAGCGCTCCAAGCAGCGACGCGATCGCAAAAAACAGCGGTCAGCACCACCGAAACCAAATACTTGCCTTGTGTTCGCGGGCACACATTCACCCGCTTCTCATGACTACGCATGATTATTTCCTTTTATAGGTTCTATTGCATATTTCAATCCGCACCAAAGTGCGTGGGACCACCCTCAGCTGTGAGGGATGACGTTACAGAAATCATGGCGCCATGTTGCATCAATTATCTCACAATGCGCAAAGGAAAGCAAATTATATATTTTGAAAATCCAAATCTTATATGAGATATATCAAAAGACAATCTTTAGTTATAGTGGACCTCATCACATAAGTTAAAACTGTTTCACATGAGTATCACAATATTCCTCACACGAATAAACGTATCCCAATAACTGCAAAAATATACATATGACGAATAATTGTTTCCCATCAAGAAACAAGCGAGCCCACAATCAAACAAGCGAGGTCGCAACCACACAAAAACACGTTTCCCATCTGCACCACGTGGGAAAGCAAAAGAGCGCTCCGGGAGGGAGCGCTCTGATTTGCACGACGATTCGTGCGAAAAGTACTGCGGAATTTAGTAAGATCCGGTGCCGCGGAAGACCACGAGCACGGTTTTTGCGAGAATCGCAAGATCGCCTGCAATAGACCAATTTTCGATATAGGAAACGTCCAAATATTCGCTCTGCTCCTGCGAAAGATCCGAACGGCCAGAAACTTGCCACGGACCGGTAATACCAGGCTTAACCAGCAGTCGCGTGGAATAAAGGGAACCGTAGCGGGCAACCTCTTCCGGCAATGCCGGGCGAGGACCAACCAAAGACATGTCGCCCTTCAAAACGTTGAAGAACTGGGGGAATTCATCCAACGAAGTCTTACGAATAAAACGACCAACCTTCGTAATTCTCGGATCATCCTTCATTTTGAAAATGAAACGATCGGTCTGTCCATTTTCTTCGGCAAGCTTCTTCTTCAATTCTTCCGCATTGGTGACCATGGAACGGAATTTATACATGGTAAACGGCTTGCCATGCAAACCGATACGCTGCTGCGAGAAGAAAATCGGACCACCGTCATCAAGCTTGATGGCAATCGCCGTGCCCAGCATCAGCGGCGAGGAAATCAGCAGCGCGAAAGCCGAACCGACGATATCCAGCAGGCGTTTAATCACGTACGTCGTATTCGTATACTGCGGCAAACTTGCCAGCAATACCGGCTGTTCGGCCGTATTACGCAAGTACAGGCGGTGGCCGCTCACGTCAGCCAAGGAAACAGCCAACGCAAGCTCCATGCCAAGCGACTCGACCGCAAGCGAAATGCCATGCAGCATTTCGGAATCGCGGGACAGCACGTCGGCAACATACACTTCCTGCGCACCCAAGCTTTCGCACGTACGCGGGAAAGCGGCATTGAACGGGATCACCTTCAGCTTGTCAGCACCTTCAATGGAAGGATCAGGCTCGAACGACGTGACCACATAAGCGTCTTTCTCATTGTCGTCAGCTTCGATCGGACACACGGCAATCGGCGAATACCCCCAATTGGAGTAGTCCCGCATGGTGCGCAACGCACAATTGATACCGTCGGAAGAACCAATCACCACGGTCTTATACTTACAGGCGCCCTTCTGACGGCTGCGATGCTGCCACTGACGCATCTGCCAACGGGCGATGACTTCTAGGAAGAATGCAATGATCGGGGCGACGATAAGCGCGGTTCTCGGCAAGGAAAGATTGAAAATAAAAGCAAGCGAGCAGTAAGTGATGATGGTGAGCAGCGACGCGTTGATGATTTTCGCATACAGCTCGTAGCCTTCCGCCATCACATGACGATGATACGTTCCAGCAAAAGTGAGGCTCAACACCCAGATGAGGCTGAAGCAGATGAGGAACAGCCAGAACGGCATGGCCCCATTGATGGCATTATATGCGGCATCGTTAGCCCAAAGACTGATGGATAGCGAAATCAGCATGACCGCAAGATCGACCATCACCAAGCAGACGACAAAAGAATAACGCCATGCGGGCACAACCTGATTCCGCCTGCCCTTGCGCTTTCCATCTTCACCAACGGAAAATGGCGTGTTCGAAAACATCATCGGCTCAAACTGAGGGCTGTTGTCTTGAGACTGATGTCGCTCCTGCTTCTGATCCTGGTGACGAGAGTTAGAAGAGACGATATGGATTTCCTGGGTTCTCACTACTTGATCCGAACCCTGCTCAGAGCTGCGGAAACCGCCTTGCATGACTCCTCCCTCTACTAACTATCCCCACCCGAAAAGAAGGGGGCTTCCCTCCATGAAGAGATAGTATCATAAGCCCTGTTAACAGAGTAGATCTCCAACTCGCTTTTGCAGTTAAATGACTATTGGAAACTTGCTTTTGACGCGATACCGCGAAACGCGCGGCAAGAACGGATGAAAAGTTGACGTCCGTTCCGTGAACGTGAGGCTACATGCGCATATACCCACATATTCCCCCATACTCCCCTGTTGCAAGATGGCTTGTCTAGAGCCGCTTGCTTAGCTGCTTAGGTTACCTACGGAACTGTCTAGCGGCCTTCGATCAGCGGGGTCTGGCGGAGGGTGAGCGGCTCATCCGTATCCGGAGCGGACTGCACATGCACGGTGATCTCATAGGATTCGCCGGGCTGCAAGGTCACATCGCCCACGCCCACGGTCAGGCCATCGTGCAAAGTCACACCCTTGTAATCGTCGGCATTCTGGAATTCCCAATCCACCAAACGACCGTTCGCAGGCGCGTAAATGAACAATGCCGTCTTGATCTGGCCTTTCGGAACGATATTTCCGGCACCGGTCACATAGTCAGCTTCGGAAGCCGCTTCTTCCGCCGTCAGGGTGTTCTGCAACTTGATATGCACCGTATACTGGTTCGCGCCGTTTCGCGCGACCTTCTGGAATTCAGTGGTCACTTCGCGATGCAAATACCAGTCCATTTTCGACTCGGTTTCGTCGGAAATATACACGCCGACCTGCGGTTTCGCACCTTCCGTAATCAATTTGCCGGAAATAGCGGAATCGGCAATCAGATTCTGCTCATCCTCATGCGCGCTCCACACCATCACGTGTCCCTGCTCAACAGACGTGGAAAGCGCCTTGACATACGATTTGAAATCGCCCGCATTCTGCATGATATGGTCGAACGCGGCCTGCGCGGCAACCGCGAAATACTCGTCCGTCTCCTGCGGAGCCATGCGCGCATACACGTCATGCAGCAACGTTTGGGCGGTATTAGTGCCATCCAACGTCGAACCGTCAGGCATGGCAACGCCACCGGTCACCGCCAACATGTTCTGCAGGAACAACGGATCAATGGCGATCACACCATCAACCGCAACGCCATACTGGCGAGCCCACATGGCGCTCACAATCTCGCCGGTACGCGGAAAATCAGGCGTGAAATTCACGTCGCGAATATCCTTGCCAAGCTTGTCGGTAAACAGCAAACGTTCCTCGGCGGTCAAATCCACAACCGGCTCATCGGCATTCTGAATTTCCGAATCGGAAACGAACGGCTGCAAGCTCACATGACCACCCTGCACCGTGACCAGGCCGAGCGATCCCGTAAGACCGCCGGACGGGCGCGCCTCCGCATTCGTTTGCGCAAGAATCAAATAATTGCGCGGAGCATCATTCGCATGGCTTTCCGTACCCAACATGCTGGGCAGCACCTGCACGATGGAATTCAAGGAATGCACCATGCTGTCAAGTTTTTCGCAATACGTTTCCGCGGTTTTCAGGGCGTCCGCGATCTGCGCGATATGCGGGGTTTTCACGGTTTTCACTTCCCGCGTGGCCTTGTCGATCGTATCGTCCGCGATTTGGAGCGGCTGCTGAGACGCTTCCAATCCGGAAATTTCGATCGTGCCGTTTTCCACGTGAATACTGTTCAGATCAACATTTTCGGCGACTTTCACCAGTTGCGGCAACGCCTGCGACGAAATATTCTCCATGGCGGCCACCGTGGTGCGTACGGCGGAAATGTCATTGCCCACATACGGCACGACCGACGCCCCCTGCCACAGCGGCGAAGAGGTTTGCTTGTAGGCCTTGCTTACGTGATCGGAGAACGCGGTTGTCTGCTTCTCAAGCTTGGACGTGTCCGCTTCGGAGATGGTCTGCTGCAAGCCTTGAGCACTCGACACCGCCTGCTGCAGCTCGTTTTTCACGTGCAGCGCAGACCATACGAATGCGCCGGCGAAAACGGCGAGGGCTGCGACTATCACGAGTACGCCGATTAGGATCTTGCGACGGCGACGTTTGCGCTTGATTTGGCGAATATGCTCGGCGCTCATACGGCGGCGCACGCGGCGGGAATGCGGGGCGCTGGAAGTGGAATCTTCTGGACTGGCGGTTGCGTCGGAGGTTGAATCGGCATTAGACTGCGGCTCCTCCTGACGGCCTTGCTCAGGCTGGACGCCGAATTCTTCAGGCTGATCAGACGCGCCGTTCATATTCCGTTTCGCTCCCTAATTGTTTGCAAGCACTTCGGATTCCCCAGTGTAATAGTAGGGGGAGTCGATGAAACCTACGGAGCAAAAACGGGGCAATAACGGCGGTATTACTGCTCAACTGTTGCCGGTAACGCAAGAACTGATGCAACCTAAACGTGACCTGCAAACCAGTATTGCTACAACTCAAGCATGACCCGCGACGGCAGCATTACTGAAGTTCCAACGTCGCCAATAATGCCTTGTGGTCGGAACCTTGAATCCGCTTGGTTTCCAAATTTCTGGCGTACACACCCTTGTCGTAGATGATATGGTCGATTTCAGCGATAGGGAATACCGAAGGATACGTCATATGCAATCCCTCGCCGGCACTCTCCCCCGCATCCGTAAAGCGATCGCCCAACAAATATCTGAAGCTTGCATGATCCCACGTGGAATTAAAATCCCCCATCAGCACATACGATTCCCCATTATCGTAATGCTGTAATTGCGCTATGGAATCCAAACTTTTATTCCATAATCCCTGATTGCTTGGTCGTGGAGAAAACGGATGAACCGACCCAAATCGTACTTTTCTGCCATTGAAATCAACTGTCGCGGCAGGAATACTACTGGATTCAATAGGAATGAGATCCTGCGTTGTTTCCTGCAGAGGATGCGCACTGTACAGTACGTTCACACCGCCATTGTCGTGCCAAGTGAGTTGCGCGGAAACGGAATACGGAAGATAATCCTCAATTCCAGCATCATGCAACCGATCTAATAACCCTGATGAAACTTCCTGCATTGCAAGAATTTCAACATGCTCGCTTTGGATTGTTCGCACGATTTGCTGCGCATCGGCACAACCTTGCTTCGTATTGAACGTCATGACACGCACTGTTGCAGAAGGTTGTATGGCACGATCATTGGTCGGAACGACATACCCCCAATGCCAAATAATCTGGATGATCACGCACAATACGCTTAACGCGACTAAAAGTTTTCGTTTGCCGACAGTGCGAAAAACTGTTGCACAAACTGCGATAATTACGGAAAGCAAGCCCAGCCAAGGCATGAGCGCGACAATCAAAGGCACGTACCGTTTGCCATCGAGACTGTTCGGCAGCATGCGCAGAAGCATCGCGAACACGATGACGGCGGATGCGAACCACAGCAACGCCGTAAGCAGTGAAGCGCGCGTTTCACGACGCGTCTCACTTCGTTGGACATCGCCAAGTCGAGTCATGCGCACTCCTTTCCCATTCCATCTTCCCGTTTCACTTCCTGTTCCGCGCAATCCGCAATCGTATGCAATCACATGTTGCAACCGATAGTCTTACGCATCGTTTTTCACAACATCTCTCACAACATCTCTCACAACATCTCTTCTCGTGAACGCTACCCGCGTTCATCCCCGCATATGTTTCCCGCGCGCATTGAGGGTGACGCTTTCACAAAAGTGCCACTATATGGACACTTTCCGGCATTTGGAATCGTTCTGATACGTTCATCCGATAGTCTATAGGTTGCAAAACGGCGCTTAGCAAAAAGAGGTAGTCATGAGCGAAGAAGCAATGCGAGAAGAAGTGGCGCAAGCTGTGGAAGTGGCCGCAAACAAGGCCGCCGAAGAGGAAATCAGCAAGCTGGCCGAATTCGAAAGCGCCATCGACGAAACGCTCGCCTCCGGATATTTGGACGATACGCTCACCGTCACCGACGCAGACGGCGTGGCGCAAGTGCTGCCAGTGCTCGATTCCGAGCCGATCTCACACTTGGTGGAAGGCTTGGAAGCCGTAGGCGGGAGCGCCAATGTGTTCGTGCACACCAGCGCAGGCGTGGTGGCCCTCAGCGTAGTGGAATACAAGCCCAACGAAGAGGAGTAGCCGTCGCAGCATGCACGGTCAGGCGGCACGCCTACGGTTGAGGGCGCGTTGCACGGTTTCATGCGTGGAACCGGCACCCTGGCCGCGCACGCCGAAGAACACCATCAGCACCATCACGAAGCAGATTGCTGCACTGATACGAAGCGCCCACTGAATGCCGAACACGTTGGCAGCCGCATACACGGCTTTTGTGCCACCAAGCGCAGTCCAACGAAGAGACGTGAACGTCTCCATCAAAATCACCAACACCGGAGCGCCAATCGCGCCCGCAATCTGACGAACCGTATTCGTCACCGCGGATCCGGCGCTCACCTCTTCCGGTTCCAAACAATTCAGTGACCATGTGGTGATCGGCATCAACACGAAACCCATGCCGATCTGGCGCACAAACTGCCAAATCGACACCCACCAAATCCACGAGGTCATGGAAATCAAACTCATCATGACCGTGCCGAAACACAAGGTAATCGTGCCTATCAACGCCACCGGACGTGCGCCGAAACGGTCAAGCACCTTACCACCGAAAAACTGCGAAATGCACTGGCCCAAAGCACCCGGAAGCATCACCAGGCCGCTAATCGCAGCAGAATAGCCACGGCAATCCTGAATGTACAGGGGCATGATCACCATAATCGAACTGAACGCGAAGAACGAGAGCGCGGCCGTGATCGTGCCAACAGTAAAACTACGATTCTTCAACACGCTCAAATTCAACAGTGGCGGCTGCGCTTCAGGATTTTCAATCTGCCTGCGCGCGCCATGAATCTGGCGGAGCACAAACCAAATAATTCCCACAACGCCAATCACCATTGGCAGCCAAACCATAGGATTTACAAACGAATACGATTCAATATTCGTAAAGCCGAACATTAGCCCGCCGAAACCGAAAATAGACAGTCCAACGGAAAAAAAGTCAGCCTTCGCGGTTTTATCGTTCTCACCGAAATTATGCAATCCAAAATAGGCAAGAAGCAGCGAAATCACGCCGATAATGGTCAACGTGAGGAAAATTGAACGCCAACCGTTCAAGTCCGTCTGCACACCGCCAAGCGTCGGGCCGATCGCCGGAGCCACGCTCATCGCCATGCCAACCGTACCCATTGCGAAACCACGGCGAGACAGCGGATAAATCGAAAACACCGTGATCTGCAACACCGGCCACATCACACCCGTGCCAACCGCCTCAAGCAAACGCCCGATCAGCACCATCAAAAAAGTTGGACCAAGCCAAGCGAACAGTGAACCGATCGTGAACACAACCATGGAAACAAGCACGATTTCGCGCGTCGAAAAACGTCTCGTAAGGTATGCCGTAAGCGGCACCATCACGCCCATGACCAGCTGGAAAATCGACGTCAGCCACTGACCGGTCGTAACGGAAATACCAAAATCACTGACGATCGTCGGCAACGCGGCGCTCAACTGCAATTGCGTGAAATTACCGACGAACGTAATAAATGTAAGAATCGCAATGGAAATAAACGCCGTGCGCGTTAAATGACCGTCCTGATACGATTCCTCTCGAGTAAGCGCTCGGGACATGCTCCGCTTCGCTGACATCAATCACCTTCTCCACATTCAAACGCACAAACTATATGATAGCCCGTATGACAGAGGCATGGATATTCGCCTGCGGATTCCTGTTTTTGTCATTTCGGGGTAACGCTCCCCTATTTAGAGGTATCATGGCACACGAAAGAGGTAGGCAAGTTTTCGACGCAGGCAGCGTCGAGGGGGGGGGGGAGGATAATGACAGTCAGGGCCATGTTCCACATCTGCATGGAGTTGTGGGGTATTTTCATATGCCTGATTTGCGCATGCGGAATTTTCATTGCAACCCCACACAAAACCAGACGAACTCGCATCAAAATACTCATGCAGATCGCCTGCATGCTTCTTCTTGGAACCGACGCGCTCAGCTGGTATTTTCGCGTAGATGCAGACGAAACCGCATACTATATGGTTCGCATAAGCAATTTCTCAGTATTCTGCATCAACTATATTTTCATGAGTTTCTTCGCAACCTATGTTTGGTTGACAGTGAGCAAACATCAGCATCGCAAACCAGCCGCATTGCGTGCTGTCTACGCATTATCCGTAATTGGAATTCTCTTACTTATCATCACACAATTCACTGGTCTTTTCTACTATTTCGATGACCACAATCTTTACCATCGCGGTAATTTCTATCTTCTTTCGCAGGCAATTGCGGTCTTGGGAATCGCATTATGCCTCTTCATGTTGATCTCATATCGCAAGAATCTTGATCGCATTATTTTCCTTTCCATGATGTCGTTCTTCGTGCTACCAGTATTGGCGACCATCTACCAAGCACTGGCATACAGTTTTTCATTGCAATGTTTGGCGATCGTGATTTCCACACAGATTATGTTCGTCATGGACACCGTGGAAATGAACATGCGATTCCACTCGCAACAGGCCGCCTACGAAAAAGCACGGTACGAAGCCGAACATGACGGCATGACCGGTTTGCTGAACAAGGAAGCGGGATGGAAACACATGCGCAAATATTTCGACCGCATGGATTCGCACGACGAAGCGATGCTGATGTTCGTCGACATCGACGATTTCAAAACCATCAACGACACATACGGACACACGGTCGGCGATTTCTGGATCCGCGAGGTCGCATCCCAACTTCGGCACATCTACCGGCAAGATGACATTATCTGCCGATATGGCGGTGACGAATTCTTGGCGCTTATTCGCAACACCGCCAGCGAACAGGTGCTTGAAACCACGCTGGGCATGTTCTTCCAACAGTTGGCACGCACCTCGGAACAGCACGGGCAAGACGTGCATTGCAGCGTAGGCGTGTGCCGCATTGCAGCCGCTGACGGTGCCAGCCTTGGCACGGGGCGCGCCGATGGAGACGCGATCGGAAGCGTGGATTTCGACCAATGCGTCGCACAGGCCGACTTGGCGCTGTACGAAACCAAACGATTCAACAAAGGAACGTTCACCGTCTACAACTACGACCGTTCCCAGCCAGCACCCGCAAATATCCGCGCCTAAATGAGCAGCTTCAGCTTTCCGGCAATTCCTGCGCTAGGCAACCGTGCAATACGGAAAGCATCGCCCGCTTTTCCTGCGAAGTGACAGTCAGCCCGTACTTGTCTTTCACGCCAATCTGCCGGGCCACGTAATCGCAACGGTATTCACTGTTCGTCGGCAGCCAGTATGCGGCCGAAGCGGAACCCTTCTGCTGATTCGCGGGCCCATCCACGGCCAGCAGATTGTACATGTCGTTGCCGAATTGGTACAGCTTCGCATGATCCCACGTGTTCGCGCCCGACTGCCACGCATTTTCCAACGCGACCACATGATCGATCTGCACCGCCGAAGACGTTTTCACTCCACGTACGAATTGGATGGTCTGACCGGTATACGGATCGTCAAGCGTGCCCGACGCAACCTGGCAGCTACGGCCGTTCTTATATTGCACGTCCGTCAGATCGCGCGCGAGCACGTCTTCGCGCACGTCGCAACCGTTGCCATCGTCGTCGGTTTCGCGGAATCCGAACGCATCGCGATCATATCCGGCCTTGCTGGGATTGTCGTCGACGGTAAGTTTTTCCAACGTTTCCGCAGCTGTGCCGGTTGCCGTGTACTCGCCGGTGATTTCGCCTACGGTCGGATTGACTTTCGGCAGCAGCATGCCGATAGTGACGCCGATTACCGCAACGACTACCAGCAAAATAAGAATACGTTCCAGCGGACCGTCGGCGTTGATCCAACTTTTTTTGAACCGCTTGCCGGCCCGCTGGATATCACGCACGTCGCGTTCAATATTCCGATAATTATAAGAATTACGATTATTCTTTCGAGGCATAATTATTAAAAATAATACGAAATTACGGAATTACGGAGTATCAGGCGTACGTGAACGTCATCGGATCATGTCCGGCGCGCGTCGGACCGTCAAGCGCGTCGATCGCGGCATGTTCTTCAGGGGTGAGCACGAATCCAAACAAATCGAGATTCTGCTTCTGCCGATCCGCATGCACCGACTTGGGGATGATGATCGTGCCATTTTCGATATGCCAACGCAGAATCACCTGCGCAGGGGTAACCCCATGCTCCGCTGCGATGCGCTCAATCGCACCGTTTCCGGCGTTCAAATCAGCACCGCGAGCCATCGGCGAATATGCTTCCACGGCAATGCCGTGCGCCTTGCAATAGTCCACGACCTCGCGCTGCTGCCAGGTCGGATGCAGCTCAATCTGGTTGACGGCAGGATATTCGCCGGTCTCCTCATGCAAGCGGTCGAGATGCTCGGGCAGGAAATTGCACACACCCAGCGTGCGCACGCGCCCCTCCGCGCGGAATTCCTGGAACGCCTTCCACGTTTCGCTGGAACGCCAGTCGAACGGGGTGGGCCAATGCAGCATGTACATGTCGACATAATCGAGCTGCAGCAAGCCAAGCTGGCGGTCGAACGCCTTGCGTGCGCTGTCATACCCCTGCTCGGAATCGCGCAGTTTCGTCGTAACCCACAGGTTTTTGCGCTGCTCACCTTCCGTGAATCCCGCATTGTTCAGCGCGCGACCCACGCCGGCCTCATTGTTGTACCCCGCCGCGCCGTCGATATGACGGTAGCCGGCTTCCAGCGCACTCTCCACTACGGGGGTAACGCCCTCATCGTCGATGCGCAGCACGCCCAAGCCGATTTGCGGAATCAGATTGCCGTCGTTCAATGTGACCATGGGGGTATGGAAGGTTTCCATGCGTTGTCCTTTCGAAGGCTGTGTTTCAGGCGATTATTCTCAACCGTTCTCATGCTTGTTCCAGCTTAGCCGCAGGTCGCCGCAATTCGGCCATATTTCGTGGCACATGCCTCGCATTGCGTCTTGGAACGGTTCGGACGCGCCGTTGCATGAGTCGCGCATATGCCGACAGATGATATGCGCGTACGTAACATAACCGCGCAGTCTCGTGCGCTATAACATTGCTCGGATAAGAGGGCGACGAACATGAACAGTACAGACGACGCGAACGATATGGACGGCATGGGAGGCATGGTCAATGCGGGTGCGACGGATGGCGTGGAATGCTGGGAAACGGCACGGGCGAATCACGATTTCTCTTCCCGCCACGGGCACGCGCTTGCCGGCATGCTTGGACCTGCTTTTGTGGCGGCCGTCGCCTACGTGGATCCCGGCAATGTGGCGGCGAATATCACATCCGGCGCGAGGTACGGATATCTGCTGGTGTGGGTGCTGGTACTCGCCAATTGTATGAGCGTGCTCATTCAATATCAGTCCGCAAAACTTGGTATCGTCACCGGAAAAAGTCTTCCCGAAATCCTGGGAGAACGACTTGGCGACGGCGGTCGATTCATGTTTTTCATGCAAGCGGAAGTCATTGCAATAGCGACTGATCTTGCGGAAGTAATTGGCGGCGCAATCGCACTGAAATTATTATTTGGACTTCCGCTTTTTATTGGTGGGTGCATAATCGGCATTATTTCTACGGTCTTGCTTATTTTTCAAAAGAGTGCCACGCATCATATTTTTGAAAAGCTGATTATTGCATTGCTGCTGGT
>ERZ773133.2144-NODE-2144-length-19067-cov-4.563697_pt1 | contig 19067 bp, 16 predicted proteins | sample MGYA00580861_ERZ773133 | MGnify/ENA primary metagenome ERZ773133 (study PRJEB29015, sample SAMEA2737844) | human gut metagenome | biome: human gut; feature: human-associated habitat; material: faeces | place: China | collected 2012 ...
GCATCCCCGGCGCTGGAATACAAGGCGGAAGGACAGGTGTTTGGTGTCGGATGCAAAATATTTACAATCGCGGGTCCGGTGATCCTGTATGGGATTCTGAGTTCGTGGGGATTAGGGGTTGTGTATTGGGGGTGGATGATGCTGACTCAATAATAAACGAGAAAAAGTCTCAATAATATAATAAGAATCTTTCTTGTTTTGTGAAAAATGAGGGTTTACAATCCGGAAATAAATACCTATAATAGCCATAGGGTAATCTGACCGTCTGAACAGCCAGATTCATTATAGAAAAAAGGAACCAGAGAGATGGACGTTTGCTAAGAAGGATAACCGCTTTCGTGACGAGGCGGCTGTCACAGATCAGACAGACCGAGCATGAATGTCTCAGCCGGTCCCGGAAATGGAGTGCTTTATGGCAGAAAAAGTGTTAGAAGTAAATCAGATAAAAGCAAATATAGAAGAAAAAGAGATCCTGCACGGCGTTGATTTGAGCGTCGGCGCAGGAGAGGTACATGTCCTGATGGGACCGAACGGCGCGGGCAAATCGACGCTCGGAAACGTCCTGATGGGAAACCCGCGATATCAGATCACGGGCGGTCAGATCTTATTTAAGGGTGAGGATATCACACATGAGTCCACGGACAAGCGTTCCAAAGCCGGTATGTTCCTGTCCTTCCAGGAGCCGCTGGAGGTACCGGGACTTTCGCTGGAAAGTTTCCTGCGGAGCGCGATGCGCCAGCAGACTGGCAAGAACTTAAAGATCTGGGAATTTCATAAACAGCTCAAAAAGGCGATGGACATTCTCCAGATGGATGAATCGTATGCACAGAGAAGCTTAAACGTGGGCTTTTCCGGCGGTGAGAAGAAAAAATCTGAGATTTTACAGCTGATGCTCTTAAATCCGAGCCTGGCAATCCTCGATGAGACAGACTCTGGTCTGGATGTTGATGCAGTCCGTCTGGTTTCTAAGGGTGTGGAAGAGTACCAGAAGAACCAGAACGGCGCGCTTCTTATTATCACGCACAGCACCCGGATTCTCGATGCACTGCATGTTGACTATACGCACATCATGGTAGATGGAAAGATCGTGGCAACCGGTGACGGCTCCCTGGTTGATAAGATTAACCAGGAAGGCTACGAATCCTTTATCCGTGAGGCGGGTGTGGCAGACGCCCGGAACTAATCGTTACTGTTCGCAGGCAGGCATTTTGGGAATCGAGAGTGCCGCAGGATAACGCGACAGTAATAACGAATCAGCACGGGTAATATGGAGGCATCGAACATGAAAGAAAAAACGTATGTAGATGACATAGATCGCAGCATCTACGATATAAAAGACAAAGAAAATGACGCATATAAAGTAAAAGCGGGTCTGACCCCGGAGATCGTTGAGAAGATTTCTAAGGAGAAAAATGACCCGGCATGGATGCAGCAGTTCCGTCTGCAGTCCTTACAGATTTACAATTCCCTGCAGGTTCCGAACTGGGGACCGGATATCGAGGATCTGGACATGGATAACATCGTAACCTATGTCCGTCCGAAATCCAAGATGAGTGCCAAATGGTCAGAGGTTCCGAAGGACATCAAAGATACCTTTGAACGTCTGGGAATCCCGCAGGCGGAGCAGAAATCGCTGGCAGGCGTGGGCGCCCAGTATGACTCGGAGTTAGTATATCATAACGTGCGCGCAGAGGTAGCGGCGCAGGGCGTTGTCTACACCGATCTGGAGAGTGCGATGCACGGCGAATATGCGGAAATGATCCGGACGCATTTTATGCATCTGGTCAAACCGCAGGAACATAAGTTTGCAGCGCTGCACGGGGCGGTCTGGTCCGGCGGATCTTTTGTGTACGTGCCAAAGGGCGTGTCGGTTACGATCCCGCTTCAGTCCTATTTTCGACTCAATGCACCGGGAGCCGGACAGTTTGAACATACTCTGATCATCGTTGATGAGGGGGCATATCTGCATTTCATCGAGGGCTGTTCTGCGCCGAAATATAACGTAGCAAACCTGCATGCGGGCTGTGTCGAGCTGTACGTCGGCAAAAATGCGAAACTCCGCTATTCGACGATCGAGAACTGGTCGAAAAATATGTACAATTTGAACACCAAGCGCGCGATTGTGGAAGAGGGTGGCACGATCGAGTGGGTATCGGGTTCCTTTGGTTCCCATGTATCGTATCTGTACCCGATGAGTATTTTAAAGGGTGACGATTCAAAGATGGAATTTACCGGCATTACTTTTGCCGGAGAAGGTCAGAACCTCGATACCGGTGCGAAGGTAGTCCACACGGGCAAACGGACTTCTTCCTATATTAATACGAAATCTATTTCCAAGGACGGCGGTATCAGTACGTTCCGAAGCAGCGTGCAGATTGGAAAACAGGCATCCGGTTCTAAGGCATCGGTTTCCTGCCAGTCCCTGATGCTGGATGATATTTCACGTTCCGATACGGTCCCGGCGATGGATATCCGGACCCGCGATGCGAACGTCGGCCATGAGGCAAAGATTGGACGGATCAGCGACGAGGCTGTTTTCTATCTGATGTCACGCGGCATCAGCGAGGAGGACGCGCGCGCAATGATCGTCAGCGGATTTGCGGATGATGTATCGAAGGAGCTGCCGCTTGAGTACGCGGTTGAGATGAATAACCTGATTCAGCTTGAGATGAAAGGCAGTATCGGATAATAGATGGTTACTGTTTGCAGCGGGGATTTTGAAATAACAGATTCTGCTGCGGGGCATGCAAGTGCATGAATGGTAACGACAGGAGGAAACAATGGGACAGAAAGAAATGATAGTAAACATTCTTCCGACCCGAACCTGGAACCGGCTGGGAATGAACGAAAGCCAGATACAGATTGAGTGGCCGGAGGAAAGTGTTTTGATAAAACCGGAGCGCCTGGCAGCAGGTGTGACCTGGGAAAAAGAAATCTTCGGAAAAGAGTGGGACGAGATCCAGACCGGCATGGGACGCGAGTACGATGCAATGGCGGCGGAATGCGGAACGGCTGGCGCAAATAGAACGGACACTGTAAATGGAACGGCTGTTGCAGAAGAAAATGCCGGTGCGGGAAGTATCTACCGGCTGACAGCGGAAGCGGCAGCTGTGCTGCAGAATGAAAATACAGAATGGACGGTTCTCTGCGTCGATTACAAAAACGGCAGTTACCAGAACCGCCTCTGCCTGGATGCAAAGGAAAACAGCCGCTTAAACGTGCTGATCGTATTCCGCTCCGGGGAGGACGCACAGGGAACATCCTCGTTCCAGGTAAAGGTTCATGCGGAAAAGAATGCAAAGGTACAGCTTCAGGAAGTGCAGCTTCTCGGCGCCGGATATACCTGCCTGAGTGATATCGGTGCGTCCTGCGGAGAAAATGCCACATTTGAGCTTTTGAAACTGGAGCTGGGCGCAGGCAAGGTCTACGCGGGCTGCCTGACCGAGCTGGAAGGAAAAAAGAGCGCATTTGACGCGAAGATCGGCTATTACACCAGTGTAAACCAGAAGCTGGATATGAACTATACAGTACGCCACCGCGGCAAAAAGACAGAGAGTATGATGGAAGTCTCTGGCGTTTTGCAGGACGGTTCCTCCAAGCTGTTCCGCGGAACGATCGATTTCGTGCCGGGATGCGCCGGGGCAAAGGGAACTGAGCGCGAGGATGTGCTGCTGCTCGGCGATGACATCGTAAACCAGACGATTCCGCTGATTCTGTGTGCGGAAGAAGATGTCGAAGGAAATCACGGCGCTTCGATGGGCGATCTGGACGATGCAACGCTGTTTTATCTGTGCTCCCGCGGACTGTCGAGAGAGGAAGCTGAGCGCATGGTAGCGCGGGCGAGAATCGACGCGCTGAATGAGCTGGTAGCTGACGAGGCAGTACAGAAGCAGGTTCAGGAGTTCATGAACCAGAAGCGATAATAAAATGAAAAAACTGTAAGTTGGCTGCGGTTTGTTTTTGCAGCAAGTATACAAACAAATATATAAGAAGGAACAGAACATGACAGATTACAAGAAAGATTTTCCCCTGCTTGCGGGTTCGGATATCGCATATCTGGACAATGCGGCAACGGCACAGCGCCCGGAGGCGGTATTAAAGGCAGTGGAAGATTTCTATACAAAGAAAAATGCCAATCCGCTCCGCGGGCTCTATGAGCTGGGAATCGAGGCGACGGAGGCATATGAAGCGGCAAGAGAGCGCGTGCGGGAATTTATCAATGCTGGAAAGACGAGCGAGGTCGTGTTTACACGCAACAGCACCGAGAGCCTGAATTTGATCGCGTACAGTTATGGTTTAACCAGTCTGAAAGCAGGCGATGAGATCTTAATCAGCATTGATAACCACCACAGCAATATCCTGCCGTGGCAGATGGTATCCAGACAGACAGGCGCGAAGCTCGTTTATCTGGAATGTCAGCCGGATGGTTCCTACCGGGATGAGGATATGGAAGCCCTGGTGACAGAAAAGACAAAGATCGCAGCGATGCCGCAGATTTCCAATGTCCTTGGCCGCAGAAATCCGGTAGAGAAGCTGACGAAACTGGTGCATGAAAAAGGCGGTGTCATCGTCATCGATGCGGCACAGAGCGCCCCGCATATTCCGGTGGATGTGCAGGCACTGGATGCAGATTTCCTTGTATTTTCCGGTCACAAGCTGATGGCACCGATGGGAATCGGCGTCCTGTACGGAAAAGAGACCCTTCTGGATGCGATGCCGCCGTTCCTGACGGGCGGCGAGATGATCGATTCGGTCAGCCGGGAATCCGCAGTCTTTGCCGAACTGCCGCACAAATTCGAAGCCGGTACCGTCAATGGCGGCGGTGCGGTCGGCTTACAGGCGGCGATCGATTATCTGATGAACGTCGGATTTGACGAGGTGCGGAAGCGTGAGGAGCTGCTGACAACACGGGCAATGACGGCGATGCAGCAGATTCCGGGCGTTCATATCCAGGGAAGTGATAAGCCGGAAGAGCACAACGGAATTATCAGCTTTACCGTGGACGGCGTACATCCGCACGATATCGCGTCGATTCTGGATGCCGCAAATGTCAATGTGCGCGCAGGCCACCATTGCGCCCAGCCGCTTTTAAAACATCTGGGTGTGTTTGCAACAGCGCGTGCCAGCTTTGCGTTCTACAATACGGAGGAGGACATCGACCGTTTTGTCCAGAACCTGAAAGAAATCCGGAGGAAAATGGGATATGGAGAATAGAACCTTTTACAATGAAATACTGACGGATCACAATCTGCATCCGTTACATAAAGAAAAGCTGCCGGATGCCAATCTGGTATTAGAGGGCGTCAATCCGAGCTGTGGAGATGACATCATTCTTCAGCTGAAGGTCGAAGATGGACAGGTGGTAGACGGTGCTTTTGAGGGAAGCGGCTGCGCAATCTCCCAGGCATCCGCTGATATCATGCTGGATCTGATCATAGGAAAATCCGAAGAGGAAGCACGCCATCTGGCGGATCTGTTCCTGCGGATGATCAAGGGCGAGGCAGGCGAGAACGAGATCGAAGAACTCGAGGAAGCCGGTGCCCTGGTCGATGTTTCCCATATGCCGGCGCGTGTCAAATGCGCGGTGCTGGGATGGCATACGATGGAAGAGATGCTGGATAAGGAAAACGAGAAATAAGAGAGAAGATAAAAAGAAACGGGAGCTATTCTTTTGGGAGTGTCAGGGCGGGACGTACCATTTCCGCTCTGATGGTCTATATACCTGAAATAGTCTGGAAAAGAAAGAAAAGTCAGATGTGTTGGTGAAAATATATACAAAAATAGATTGGCAAAAACAAAACACGTATAGAGAAAATAGCAAAAAAAAGCCGATCTAGATGCGTGTTTCGTATAAAATATCCAAAAGATTGACGGCATATTTACAAAAACAAACAAAGATGTTAAAATAATGATAAAAAGGATGCAGATGGCGATGTACATACGGATGGCGTACAGCTGAATCCTGTGGCTGGAGGTATGAGAGATGCCAAATTTTTCATATAAAGCGCTGGGACGGGATGGAAAAGAAGTCCGGGGAGTGCTCCAGGCTGAGAGTGAAGCGGCAGCCGCTTCCAGAATCCGGGAAAACTATCCGATTCTTCTGAGCATCAGTCAGAAGAAAGAGAAGAAAAGACCTGATGACGGCAGTCTCCTGGAGATGGAGATCGGAAGCAGGCGGATCAAGACGAAGAAGCTGGCGATCCTGTGTTCACAGTTTGCGATCACGCTTCATTCGGGCATGACAGTGGCACGCGCGATGCGTATGCTGGCAGATCAGAATGAGGACAAGCGGATCCGGAAGATCATGGGGGCTGCGGCAGAGGAAGTAGCTGCCGGAAGTACCGTTGCGTCGGCGCTGGAAAAGTATAGCGACCGTTTTCCGCTCACGTTTATCGAGACGATCCGGGCAGGCGAGCAGTCTGGTACGCTGGAACGATCCTTTGACCGGCTTCAGAAGTTTTATGAGAGATCCTACAAGACGACGGAGAAGATCAAGGGAGCGATGACGTATCCTTTGTTTGTCGTTGCGGTTGCGGTGGTTGTCCTGATTATCGTCATGGCGAAGGTTATCCCGACACTGGCAGATGTATTTACTGATCTGGGCGGTACGCTGCCGCTGATGACGCGGATGCTGATCGCGACTTCCCATTTCTTCGCGAAGTGGTGGCTGCTGATGCTGGCGGTGCTGGCGTTTTTGAAGATTGGTTCGCAGGTCTACGGCAATACGCCGCAGGGGCGGATTCAGAAAGCAAAGATCGCGTTATCCCTTCCACTTGTGGGCGCGATCAACCAGATGAACGGCGCAGCGCAGTTTGCCAATACAATGTCGGTGCTTCTGGCAGCGGGTATCACGATCAATCAGGCGGTTGACACGACGGCGAAGGTCATGGACAATGCACTTCTGAGCGAGGATGTTCGCTCCATGCGCGAAGGAATCGAGCGGGGACGCAGTCTGGTGGAATGTCTGCAGGGAAAGAAATATTTCCCGCCGACGATGGTCGATATGTGTTCCGTCGGAGAAGAAACCGGTGAGCTCGAGGAGACACTGGACAATGTTGCCGATTATTACGCCAATGAGGCGGATTATCGAATTCAGCGGCTTCTGGCACTGCTGGAACCGACGATGCTGGTGGTGCTTGCGATTTTTGCGGGTATCATTGTAGTGTCGATTTATCTGCCTATCTTTACGATGTACGATCTGATGTAAGAGTGATTGACTGCACACATGTGAAATGTGATACGGCAGAGGCTGGATGGCGCAGAGGAAATTCTCTGTTCATTAATAAAATACTATACAATAAGGAGATTGATTTTATGAAGGGCTTAATCAAGAAAGTTCGTGAGAACAAAAAAGGTTTCACACTGGCTGAGCTGCTGGTGGTTGTTGCAATCGTGGGCATCCTGGTTGCAATCTCGATTCCGGTATTTACGGCACAGCTGAGCAAGGCTAGAAAGGCTACGAATCAGGCGAACCTGAGAGCTGCGAAGGCGGCAGCGGTTGCTCAGTATATGACAGATGAGATGGATACAAATGCAAATGACGTTATTTATAATTATGATTTAGCGACAGGTACTGTTGAGAAAATTAATACTACAACGGACGGTGTAACTGTGGCAGTAATAGATACTGAAGACGGCAGTGTACAGTATAAAACAATTAATGTAAAAGTAGAAAAGAAATCCGGAGCATCGGGTACAATTAATGGTGCAGAAATTACATTATATGCGAAATAATAGAGTATAAGTAACTGTTCAGCAGGTTCGCGCATTTACTGCGCTGACCGTACGAAAACATGGATCAGCAGGCTAAAATCCCATTGCCGTAGGAAATTTTTAATGGATTTTTGCGCGTGACTGTGAAGGTGATGAAACAGTTACGAGTATAAGTAAAAACCACATACGTGGCAAAATGGATGGGGTTTCCCATCCATTTTTGCTAAATGCGCCTGCCAGAGCTTTCATTTGTGGTGGTACACCTGACTGCCAGGCGCATGAAGGTTTAGAATGAAAGTGATGTTCACATCATAAATTTTTCAGGATTGAAAAATCCATTCATTGTCAGATACATAAGCGTGACCTGCAACGCACGAATCAAAACAAAGTCAGCAGGTCATTTTGATAAAAAGTGGGTGAGCAAATGAAAAAGAACCAACACGGTTTCACACTGGCAGAACTTCTGGTGGTGATAGCGATCGTAGGGATTCTGGTGGCGATCAGTATTCCGATTTTTACGGCACAGCGGAAAAAAGCGGTCATCGCAGCCAATCAGGCGAATGTCCGTGCGGCGAAGGCAGCGGCCGTGGCGATGCTGTATGGAAGCAAGGAAAGCCTGGAACGTTACGAGAACCAGCCGCGGAAGCAATACCGCTATTACCGGTATAATGTAAAAGAAGGAAAAATTGTCTGTCAGGCAGAGGGAGAGAACGCGCACATTGAGTATGCACAGGGAAGTGGAACAAAGAAGGTAAATGACCTGGGGCAGGAATACCGGAAGACGGCGATGGAAGCCAAGACACCGTGTACAGATATTCTGGTGTACATCGGAAATCCGGCGGCTAATCCATATGCGAATACGTCTCCGCTTCAGACCGCTCCTTTCTATGAGGGAAATGAAGTTGGGGGAACCGACCAGAATCCATTTGGTCCGAAGCCGGGATTTGGTGCCAAGTAAAAGAAATGAAAGTGGGCGTTTTAAGATAAAGATAGCGTTTTACATATCTTGGAAGATATAAAACATTGGGGATTTACAAACAGACAGAACATGGATACGGACAGGAGATATTCCATTGATGCTGCATCAAACCACATTTTTAACGATTTACATATTAACCATAACATTTATCCTCGGCTGTGCGCTCGGAAGTTTTACTGACTGTCTGGCAGGGCGGATGCTAAACGGAACGTCCGTTTTGAAAGGGAGATCCCACTGTGATGCCTGCGGTCATGTGCTGGGAGTACTGGATTTGGTACCGCTTTTTTCACGGCTGTGCCTGCGGGGCAGGTGCCGTTATTGCGGAGCGAAGATCCCGGCGGAGGCATTCTGGACGGAACTTGTTTCAGGAATTGCATGCTGCCTGATTATGTACCGGTACGATGTCTCGGTGCTGGCACTGCGGGGAATTCTGCTCTGGATGGTGCTTTTATGTCTGACACTCACAGATCTGCATGCGTGGATCATACCGGACCGGCTTCAGATAGCCGGAATCCTGATCTTTTTCGGCACGGCGCTGGGCTTACCGGAACCGGGAAGACAGATGCTGCGGGGAGTTCTGACCGGTGCCGGACTGGCTGTCAGTATGCTGGCACTTTCCCTGCTGTTTGACCGCCTGACCGGAAAAGAAAGCTTGGGGGGCGGCGATGTAAAACTTTTTTTTGTGACGGGACTGTATATGCGTTCCGCCTGGGAGGTATTATTTTTCCTGATTCTCAGCTGTGTGCTGGGAATTGCAGGTTCTGTCATCGGTCGGAGGGAGAAAATTCCGTTTGGACCGGCGATTGCGGCGGCATGTTTTTGTATGCTGCTGTATGGAGATATATGGACACAATGGTATACAGGGCTCTTTTAAAGGGAGTGCAGAGATGAAGAATTGTTTAGGAATTGAGATTGGACATTACCGTATCAAGATTGCATATGCGGAAAATGGCGAGCTTCGCGAATTTATCAGCGAGCGGGTCGAGGGGATCGACCGGAACGATATGCGTCAATATGCGGATTTAATAAAGGATTTGTTGAAGGAGTATGCGATCCGCTGCCGGAACGTCGTGTTTGTCATCCGGCAGGAGGATGCGTATGTGCGGCGCTTTGAGCTGCCGCTGATGACGGAGGAACAGCTCCGGCTGAATCTTCCATATGAGTTCCATGATTATATCGGAAACGAGATGGATAAGTACGTCTTTGATTATGCGATGATCTATGCGGATCAGGAAAAAATGGATTTGATTGGTGCGGCGTGTACGAAAGAGCTGTCGCAGCAATTTGAAAAACTGGCCAAGATGGCACACTTGAAATTGGTCGGTCTGGTTCCGGCCGTGCTGGGACTGGAATGGATTCTGGAATATGCAGAAGAGAGAATGGCGGATGAGAAGAAGGCTTTGGAGACAAAGCTGAATGCAGAACCTCATAAAAAGGAAGAAAAAGAGAACGCAGAGGGGGCAGAAAAATCGGAAACTGTGAAAGACTATGCGATTCTCGATCTGGGAACCCAAGCATTGCGGATCCATTTCTTTCGCCAGGGGATCTATGATATTACCCGTACCATGGAGCCGGGCTGTGAGGAGATCGAGCAGATCCGTTTGGGAGATAAGAACAAGATGCAGGAACTGGGAATTGAGGTGGAGGAAGAAAACCGCGAGGAGACCGACAAAGAAAAGATGGCGGCTGTGCTGGAGGAGCAGTACCGGACCCGCGCCGTCCAGGTCATGCGAGTTTTGAACTTTTATAGCTTCAACAATGTGAATAATACGATCGACAGCCTCTATTATTGCGGCGGAGGCGCACGATACGGGGAATTGATTGATGCGCTGAAAGAAACGCTGGATCTGCCGGTGCGGAGTGTGGCGGAGCTTCTGCCGGAGGTCTCTTTGGATGAGGAAGACGAGTGGATCGACAGCCCACAGGCATACGGTGTATTACTTGCATAAGGAGGAAGAGCGGTGGCTGATTTAAAATCAATCGCGAATATGCAGATTGGCGGTCCGAAATATCCGAAAAAACGACGGATCAATCTGTATCAGAAGCAGGTTAAAAAAGGAAAGATAGCGGCAGAACTGGGTGTGTTTGTCGTATTTATGGGACTGGTTTATGGGTTTTCGCAGTTTGGCGTGGTGCGTCTTCTGAGAAAGGCAGACCAGGCGGAGGCAGTCTATGCGGCGACCGAGCAGCAACTTTCGGCGCTTCAGAAATCAAACGAGGTGTACAGTGAGGTTCAGGCGGAATACGCACATTATGGAAATGGGTACCTGAATGAGGAAGAGAGACAGCTTCCGGACCGGAGAAAGATGCTGGATTCGCTGAAATCACAGATTTTCCCGCTGACGGCCGTTTCGACGGTTTCGATTACCTCCGATCAGATGGCGTTAGAGGGAAGAATTCCCAATGGTTCCTCCTTTCCGGAGCTGGTCCGCGATGCGGAGGCGGATCCGGATGCACGCTATGTGACGGCGTCTCTGGAAGAGACGGTTCAGAAAGAGGGGGAGGAGCGGGTTCTTGCGGCTTCCAAACCGGTGGGCGTGTCGATGACTGTATTTTTTAACGTACCAGAAGAGGACGGAGAAAAACAATGAATTCGTTAAAGAAATATATCTTATCAAGAACGCAGAAGATTGTACTGCTTCTGTTTGTAATCATATTGATCGCGGCGGGCTACTATGCCGGATTCTATCTTCCGGTGCAGAGGCGGATCCAGGCGGCGGATACGACGGATCTGGAGGCACAGATCCAGATGGAGCAGGTGAAGTCGAAGCAGATCCAGCAGATGAAGAAGGAGATAGATGAAAATAAGGCATCCAATGCGCCGATGGTTCCGGCTTACAATCATTTTAAGGAAGAGACGGAAGAGCTGAACCGCATTTTTGCAGATGCGTATAATTTCAGCTTCCAGTATTCGGAACCGAAGGTGGATGGGATGCAGATCCGCCGCGCGATGAATATTTCTTTTACGGCAGATTCGTTTGATCACGCTGTTTCGATGCTTCATGAGGTAGTGGAAGGACCATACCGCTGCCTGATCGAGGATCTGAGCATTCAAGATGATGAAGATCTGGAAGATGAAGAGTTAAAGGATATCCGCATCCACCCGGTAGCAGTGACGTTCCAGCTGACTTATTTTGAGACCCGATACGATGCGGAATCAGAAGATGGTCTGGATCTGGAACCGGAGGAAACGCAGGCACCGTCGGGACTGGCGAATGCGGATGTGTCGAACCTGCAGCGTTCGGACCTTGAGACAGCGGCTGAGGCGGCGCTGGGAGAATAAAGCATGAAAAAAGCAGAGAACAGTGAAAAACACCCGGAAATCTGGAAGCGGGTTTTCAGGCGTATGAAAAATCAGGATGGCGCCAGCTTGATGGCGGCGCTCCTGTTTTTTGTGTTTTGCGGGGTAGGCGCGTCGATCATTCTGGCGTCCGCCTCTGCATCGGCTGGTAAGATCCGGAATCTTCCGGGAGAAGATCAGAAGCGGTATGCGGTGGACTCGGCGGCGGTATTTCTGCGGGATGAACTGCAGAAGACGGAAAATATAGTCAAGATCAAGGAAGTGATCGTGCATGACAGCCGGGAAGACGAGGAAAACGATGAGGATGATTTTTACTGCTACTACGTCGGCAGCCGGAAAAACACGGATAATGAGGCGTCGTGGCAGAAGTTCTATGGAACGGATCCGGGTTTGTCAAGCCCAGAGAGTGGGAATAGTGCGATTCTCGATTCACTGATCGTGGATATTTATAGAAATAATGAGTATCGGAAGCTGGCAGACGGGGACGATGCGTCGGAGGAAGAAATGGCGTACAAAGATTTTACCCTGTCAGTGAAGAAAGACGGAACGAGCGGGGACACGATTGACCCGTTAAAGACCAGTGTACGTCTGTGGATGGCGGATGATTATAAAATCAAGGCGGTTATCTCAGATACAGTAACGGCGGATGACAGGAAGGAAGAGCGGTGCGAGAAACGGCTGGAGCTGGAAGCAGCACATAGCTCCGAGCATAAGACGGTCACAGTACGGGGCGATGACGACGAATCGGACGACGACGATTCCTACACGATCACGACGACGACCATCATTACGACGATCCGCTGGCAGAACGGAACAATAGAGAAGGAGCTGCTGCAGAATGATAAGTAGAATGAAATGGGCAGCTGGAAGAAAGCTGCGTGCCAATGCGGGAGAGACACTGACAGAGGTACTGATATCGGTTCTTGTGATTGCACTGGGAATGACGATGTTTCTGAGTGCATTTCTGGCGTCCGGCAGGATGCTGCGGCAGGGCGAAGAGCAGATGGCGAGCTATTATGACAACCGCAATCAGCTGGAGAACAACCGGACAGCGAAACAGGCGTCGGGCAGATATGTTCTGGAGCTGGAGGCATCTGGAACCGGCGGCATGAAGAAAAGCCTGGCGTCAAATGCCTACCAGACAGGCACACAGACGAATTACCGGACGGGACAGTATCCCATCGTGCTGTATGTGAGCCAGGCTGATTCGGATGCACAAGAGGAAGATGTAAACTTACAAGAGCTGTTTTACAGATACCGATAGAGGAGACAGAGATGGGACAGGAGAGATGTGAATGCCGCAGATGCAGAAATAGGCATTGCAGGCAGCAGAAACAGACGGCATCCAAGGGTCACCGGAAGCTCTTTTCAGTATGTCAGAAAAAACTCCGGTCACAGAACGGTATGACGCTGACGGAGCTTCTGGCGGCGATTGTGATTCTCGGTATGATCGGCACGGTGCTTGGAGGCGGCGTGATGATGGTAAAAAATGTTTACCAGAGGACGCAGGAACAGGCAGATGCAGAGCAGGCGCTGTCGCTCACGGCGCAGCTGATGACCGATGAATTTGCGAATGCGCTGGAAGTGAAAAATTCTGCCGGGACTTCCGCAACAGGAGAATTGGTAACACCTCTTTTGCGGAGTGGAAACAGCCACCTGTGGCTGCACTTCAGTGCGACAGACTGGTCTGGCACGGGCATTGAAAAATGGTATGGGGATTATACTTACGATGATGCGTATAATAAGATATCCTTGCTGACGCAGGCGGCGATTTCGGATGAATACTATACGGCATTTGACGGCTATACCTATTCGGAGGAGACAGCATGCTTTACGGTTCAAAATCTGGCGATCTACCGGAAAAAAGATACGATGGGAACTTCCCGGAAAGCGGTGGTAAAGCCGATTAACCTGACCGTGCGTGCAGTCAACCTGGATCAGAAATAAAATAAAAACTAACTGTTCAGCAGGTCTGCGCGTGACTGTGAAGGTACTGAACAGTTACAATAAAAAGAGGAACGAGGACAGATGGAGCAGAAGAGACAGAACAAACAGAAGAGAAGGGCGGCGTTTACACTGGCGGAATTTTTGACGGTGATTGCGATTGTCGGTATTCTTGCCAGTCTTTCTTTTGTTGCGGTGATTCATTACCAAAGAAAGCTCCGCCGTCTGGAGATGGATCAGACGGCGAAGGAGATCTTTCTGGCGGCGCAGAATCATCTGACACTGGAGGTCTCCAGTGGGACGATTCCGCGTCTGCTCCATATGGAGGCACAGGGGGAATTTTCAGACGATCAAAAGCAGGCAAAGCTGGGAATTTCGGTAGATAATACAGTGCTGGCGGAGGAGAAAGAGGGAAATATCTACGGGGTTCTCTATGTGCCGGAAAAACAGGCAGGGCAGCCTGAATCGGAACAAGAAGAGTCTGGCGGTGAGATGGCGCTGGCATCTGCGAATGTGACCGAGGAGATCCGGCAGCGCCTTCTTCCGTTTGGATCGATTGATGAGACCGTCCGTGGAGACGGGAGCTATCTTATTTTCTATGATCCGGAGGCAGGACTGGTCCGTGAGGTGTGGTATTCGGATCATTATCAGTTTGTGCAGACGGATATCGGAAGCGAGGCACTTCTGGCGGCGGCGTCTGATGCCGGAAAACGGGAGCGGTTTACGGGAGCTAACTCCAATTATAAGGATCAGAAACTGCCGATCGGATATTACGCATCAGGAAATCTGGAAGTCCCGGAACTGCCGGTGGAGGAATTCGAGGCGCCGACAGTGAAACTGGTGAATGATGATATTTTATATGCAAAAATCGAGGATCCGAATAAAAATGAACATTCACTGAGTCTGTTTGTAAAGGGAGAAAAGAGCGGTACAACCGGATACATCGAGATCAATCCCCAGGGAACCAGCCGTTCGGCGCGTGTGGCGAAGGTGTCCGGAACTTCGGGCAATTCGGATGGAACGTATCAGGTCATTCTGGATGACATAGCGGCGCCGGCCGGCACGGGCACAAGTACAGGATTCAAATTTATGGATTTCAACCAGCCGGCACAGACGGATATGACATTTCAGCAGGATGAAAGAGGTTTTGCCTCCTTTATTCCGGGCGAAAATATCTTTGTGTACGCGCAGGTTTTCAACAATGAAGCGCTTTCGCAGGTTAAGACGAGCAATATAGAATCCGGCAGCAGCCTCTTTGCATCGATCAGTACGGACCGAAGCGCGGAGATTGGCAGCTTCCGCCATCTGGAAAATCTGGATGAGCGGGTTTCAGGTTGGGATCCGGATCAGCTGTACACTGGGGCGGTGACTACATCCAAAACGGTTACGGCGATGCAGAATAGTGATCTGACCTGGAAAGCGGGAGAAAACATTGCGGACGAGAGCGGTTACTGCGGACATGTGGCGAAGCTGCATACGGCATTTGGCTCGAATTTTTTGAATCAGAATGCGGAAACCATCTCGATTGCCTACCGGGTGACGGATCAAACGAATGCAGATCGGACGAACCCGACGGCACAGGCATATACCACGGAGGCGGGAAGCTATCTTCCGCTTAGTCTGCCGTATCCACTGGACTATCAGGGAAATACATACCGGATCGATGGTCTGCAGGTAGGAAAAACGGCGGGAAGTTCAATCACAGCAGTAGATGGGACGGGCGGACTGTTTGGAACGGTAACACAGGATATGAGTGTTAAAAACCTGCTGATCTGCCAGCCGGTGGTCCGGACGAAGGCGAGTGCAGGCGCTTTGATTGGTGCGGTGACGCCGGGAATGGATTCCCGGGGAACTACGAATCTGGCAACGGTGAAAATTAAAAATGTGCAGATTGAATATCCGCAGGTACAGGCAGAGCAGACCGGCGCTTCTGCCGGTGCGTTGGTGGGCACATTTGAGGGCGTCACTCTGACCGTCCAGGGTGCACTGGCGGAGAACCATTTCCGTGATAAGCTGGGAAGCAGCACAGAAAAAGCGGCAGATCTGAAGCAGGAGGAAGAAAGCAAATACCGGATCCGCGCTTTAAAGGGAACGGCGGGCGGCCTGATCGGCACGGCAAAGGGGAAAATTTCCCTGACCGACAGCGCAGCGGCACTCTATGTGGAAGGCATGTACGCCGGCGGTTTGGTCGGAACTGCTGAGAAAGCAGCAACTGCAGCCGCCGCAAGCGGTTCCACGGTGCAGATTCAGAGCTGTTATGTCGGCGGTCATACAGCAAACAAGAAGTTTGATACCTCCCAAAAACCAGGGAATGGGGCAAACGCCAATACAGCCTTTGAGAATCTTACCGGACGTTATAACGTAGCGGCATATACCGGCGGATTCGCAGGGGGTCTCGCCGCACAGCTTCCGGCAGACAGTCAGATAGCGAATACATATGTGTCGGCGTCGGTGTATTCGCCGACGGCTGAGGAAAAATCGGATGAAACGGAAGGTGGAAGCGGTACGGCGGCGGATGAAACAGAGGATCTGGCGATGAAAGCACCTGCGTTTGTTGCGTTCTATGATTATGCAAGTAGAACGAATGGAATACTTCCATCGGAGACGAGTGGTACGGGGACGAACAAAAAATCAGTTTATCCGGGGTGCTATGTGTGCAGTAAGGTGAATGAGAAGTATGTGCTTGCATACGCAGAAGAACTTTCAGAACTGTTTGGTGCTGAGGGAACGGGTGCAGACAGCGAGAATACATATCCCTATGATCCGGAATTAAAGAAGGCAGAAATGCCGATTTATCCGATGCCGACGATCCGGAAAGTAGCGGAAAAACTTGCTGCGCAGGACGCTTCAAAGGGATTTTCGTGGTTTCTGAATAACCATGTCGGGGACTGGGACAAGGGCGAGAACGAAGAGGCGCTGCACACTGGAAACAGGCTGTATATCGATTATGTCTCTCCGTCTCCGCTTGAAGAAAATCAGAGAATACATCTGATATTTTCGATTACCGGCGAATTGAGCCATAAAACGATGTGGTATGTTCTCCAAGTCAATACTGGTGATTTGCAGGAAGATACTCTGAGAAAGGGATCGAAATTTTGCTTTGTAGATACGGAAAGGAAAGCTGCCAGCTGTGCAGAAAATGAGGAAAATGGCAATTGGAACGGCTTTGATGAAAAAAACAGGGTAAATCGTTTTGAAATAGGCAAAACGAAAGATAAAAAGTTGAAATTGCGTTTCTATCTGGATGATTTATCACGTGAGGGTGGAAATTTCTGTAGTCTGGGTACCTGGGGAGGTTATCAGCCGGGCGGTTACATAAATGGAGAAAATGTTATCGTAAAATTGAGCGAGGATGGCTATCCGCCGACAGAAAATACAAAGCTCTCATACAAGTTCAACAGCTGCTTTGCCGATGTAATTGAACGAAATGGTGATGGAACGGATACCTATACGGTTAAGGTCGCCAATGGACGTCATCTGCAGAATCTGAATTTCTGCGGAGAAGGCTATGGTGGTTTAAAGATCACACGGGTCATTCAGACCGATAATATTCTCTGGCAGGAGGATGATTCGATTACCTCACAGACGGAAGCGTATTGTAAAGAGGTGAAAGATGCATACGGAAAGATGACGATCTACAGTCCGGGAAATTCCAAGTATGAAGGTGGAAGTTTCTGGCCGATTAACAACCCGGATATTATCTCTTATGATGCGGAGGTGGATGAGAAAGAAAAAGCAAAACTGGGTGAATGTTATACGATTGCAGGCTTAAAGATAACTCCTGTTGCCTGGAATGGTGCGGCTTTATTTCAGAAGACGGATCATCTGACGATATCAAACTTGAATCTGAAGGATCCGGACATTTCCTGTCAGGGGCAGAATACAGCAGGGCTGGTGGCGCAGGCAGGCACTTCGGCGGACAGCTATCTAACGATTAAAAATATCCATATATATGGAGAAGAATCCCGGATTTCTGGAACGCTGGCAACAGGCGCGGTGGTTGGAAGCACGAATAGTGGCAGTCTGACACTCGACCATGTAGTTGTAGATGCACCGACGCTGCAAATAAGTGGAGGAAAAACCGGAGGCTTGATCGGGGAAGCAAAAGTAAGTGATTTAGTGATGAATCACGTATATGTTTCAGGAAAAAATGCACGGATACAGGGAACCGATGCTAGTGGAGGTCTGGTTGGCTTTGCCGAGAGCTCTGGTCAGATGAAGTTGGAAAACAGCTTCTTCTCTGGGTATGTGGATACAACTGGAACCGCCGGAGGTTTGTATGGATACCTGAAAAACAACCAGAATGGCGGAACTGCCGGGAAAGAATTCAGCATTGAAAACAGTTATGTCGGCGGACGGAACCGCTCTTACGGTTATACGGAAAGTGGTGCGGAAGTGCTGTCAGATAGAAAGAATGTGTCAGGCGGCTGGTGTGCCGGAGGCCTCGTGGGATGGATGAATGGTCCGATTTCGGTAATACAGAGTTTCAGTGCAGCGGACGTGTGTGTAACGAATACATCTAATGCCATCGCAGGTGGTTTATTTGGAAAATATGATTCTGCAAAACTGGTTCTATCGAACTGCTACACAACAGGAAGTGTGAAAGCGGCTGGAACCTCAATCTTCCTTGGACATTATATTGGTCAGTTGAACGATACCTGGTGGCAGGGCGCGCAGCTGGAAGCTGGCAGTCTTTCGGTCCCGGAAGAATGCTGGTATCTGCCGAAGTTAAGCGAAGCAATCATCGGCGTACCTTATGTAGACAGCAACTCTGTAAAGGACAGCTATTTCAGTATTACCAGGACAGGTGCCGCTGACCTGTCGTCCAAAACAGGCACCAATGGCGTTGATCAGACGATCGCAATAGATGATTCTCTGCAAGGAAAAGCATATCCATATCCAATTTGGACGATCTATGAACCAACAGCTTGGCAGACTGGCACACGCCTGTATGTGGGCGACTGGGATTAGGAAATTAAGAAAAATTAGAAAACGATTGAAAACTGGAAACAGGCGCTATTCCATATACCGGGCGGAACCATCAAATTTTTGCCCGACAGGCAGGATAGCGCTTGTTTTTATCTCAGTCGAGAAGACTCCCACCTCTTCAGGTGGTGAGTAATAGCAAAT
>ERZ773133.2173-NODE-2173-length-18800-cov-3.831528_pt1 | contig 18800 bp, 12 predicted proteins | sample MGYA00580861_ERZ773133 | MGnify/ENA primary metagenome ERZ773133 (study PRJEB29015, sample SAMEA2737844) | human gut metagenome | biome: human gut; feature: human-associated habitat; material: faeces | place: China | collected 2012 ...
AGGTCTATGCCGAATGTGCCGAAGAACGTTACGAAATATGTGCTTACGGCGGTGATTTCGGTCATGCCGGTCAGAATGAGCACGATCCAATACGTCCAGCCGGCGAACTTGCCCCACCCGCGGCCGAGATAGCGCGTGATGAAGTTGATGAACGTGTGCTGGCTAGGATCGCTGTACATCATTTCGCCGATGGCACGCATCAGCAGGAACATGATCAGGCCAACGCCGATATACACGAAAATGATGCTCGGGCCGGTCAGTGCGATCGACTTGCCGGAGCCTAGGAACAGGCCGGTGCCGATGGTGCCGCCGATGGCGATGAACTGGACATGGCGGTTTTTCAGGCCTCGCTCCATTTCATTGCTCTGGTCGAGGCTTTCGACGGATTTGATGTGCGCGGCGCTTGAGCCCGCGGAATTGGTGTTCTCGGAAGTCATAATGTTCACTACCCTACCCCGCGAACCGCACATTGCGCCCGCCGAAGCTTTGTTTTTGGGCACGTACACAGATTTTGCGGCACTGGCGCATCCCGTTTGTGGTCAACCGTGCCCAGCTGACCACCTTATTCCCGTATTTTCGCCTCGCCATACCCCCTGCCGCCCTATCTCGCCTATATATGGCAGATTCACGAGGTTGACCGCTACTTTCTCGCTTACATATGGCATAACGATGGTCTGGGTCAGGCGGTGGCGGCGATTTGCCCGCGCAGTTCGGCGTTCGCGCGCTCCAGTTCGTCGATACGGCGTGCCTGCTGTTTGATGATGATGCTCGCGGTTCCCACGTCGATGCCGTCGTCGCCTTGCGCTTTGACGGGAATATGTTCCATCGTCCTGTTGGTGATGCTATCGAGGTTGCGCCTCATCACGAACGCATGCTCATACCGGTTGACGAGTTGCGCGATGATCTCGCTGTCGCTCATGTTGCCGCTGCCGGTCACGGATTTGATGGCCGACGTTTTCCAACGATCCACACACCGTTCGATGCGCTTGTATCCGATGAGATCCGGCGGAAGTCCCGCTTCCCGGAAGATTTTGGTTGGCGATTCGCCTGTCAAGTAGCGGATGGTGCACACTTGCTTGAACGAATCGGCGTAGGTGATGCGATTGCGCGTTACGTTGGCGACCGCTGGCAGTCCGCGCAATAGTTGGATTTCCTCGTCGCTGAATGCTCCCCCACCTCGTGCCATGACACCCGCCTTTCCACTGTTTTCATGGATGTGCTTGCGATTGTAGGGTGCCATTGTCGTGAGATGCCCCCACCTGCAACCCCTGCATGATTGCTTTGTTTGACGCATGTTTTGATGCCTGTTTTGCCACTTGCGGATGTTTTTCATGCCAGATTTCGCCGTTTGGTACCGGATTTCACCCGCTTCGCTCCCGTATTGCCCCGTGCAAAACCTTCACCCCTAAAAAGTATGGAAAGGCACGAAAAGACACGAAAAGCGGGCATCCACGGATGGTTTCCGCGAATGCCCGCTTATTTCGTTTTTTCGCTTATTGTTTCAGCGATTGAGCGCGTATCAGTGCACGCGCTGGCGCGACTTGAGTGCGACGGTAACGCCGGCACCTGCCACGAGCAGCGCCACCACGGTGAAGAGGGTCGTGCCCGCAGCACCGGTGAGCGGCAGCTGGGTGACGTTCTTCACGTTCTTGACCTGGTATTTATCGGAAGACTCCTTCGGAGCCAGGCCCCACACATCCGTACCCTTGAACTTGACCTCACCATTCTCAATGATGACATTGAACTTGGCCTTGAGGCTCTGCTGGAAGCCATTCGGAACCGTGGTTTCGTTGACTTCGTAGGTGCCATCTGCAAGACCCTTGAAGGTCACTGTGCCGGTCTTGTCAGAGGTGGCGGTGAACGAACCATCCACACCCGGAACGCGGATCGTGAACGTAGCACCGGCCAGCGGATTGCCTTGAGCGTCGGTCTTGGTAAAGGAGAACCCGCTATTGGTGATGGTAGTGCTGTCAGTAGCTTCAGCACCATTGTCGGAGAGCACGACCGCGTTAGTCACGGCCTTGCTGCCGGAGGCTCCCGCTTCAGTAACCTTGGCAGCATAGGTCACAGTAATGAGTGCACCTGCGGTCTGCTTCTGGATGGAACTGATGGTGACGGTGAAGGTGCCATTCTTGTTTTGGGCCACGGTGTAATCCGTACCCTTGTTCAGGCTCTTATCGCCGACCGTCACCTTAAGGGAATCGAAATCCACAGTCTGGCCAGCAGACGGGGTATCCGTGTAGGTGTAGCCGTAATCGCTGTAGTACTGCGTGTTCTGCGGCACCTTGCTCGTAATGGTGTATGTCACTTTCTGGCCAACGGAAGCGGTGATGACGTCCTCTCCATTCACCTTCTTGGTCACGGCAGTGGTCTGGTTCTTAATGGCCACAGTTGCCTCAGTGAGCGGATTCAGCACGCCATCCTTAACGTTACCGGAGCCAACGAGGATTGCGATAGACGGAGTGGCAGCTCCATTGGTGCCAACCGAGTAATCCGCGTCCACAAACAGGTACAGGCCTGCAGGGAGCGTCACAGTAGCGGAAGTGCCATTAGCGGCAGCACCCAAATCAACCTCTTCTGCGGTACCAAGCTTGTCAGTCGTGGTCTTCAGCGATTCCACAAACTTACGGGAAGCGCTATTATTCCATGCACCATCTGCAGAATTGTCCACAGACAGCACGCCTTCGGCGAGCGCCCAAGCCATCAGATCGCCGCCATCGGTCGGAACCGTCTTATTAGTGCCTGCAACAGCAGCTTCGAGCGCAGCCTTGATGCCGGAGTTATCCGTCACCGTGCCGGCAGTCTGCACACCGTACGTTGCATTGCTACCAGTGCCGTACTGCACGTAGTCAGCGATCTTGTAGGCGTCCAGCTTACGATTGGTCAGCTGCTTGGCGTCCTGAGCAGTGAATGTGAAATTCACCTTACTAGTGACGACAGTGCCGCTGCCGTCAGCCTGTGCGCTTGCCGCGCTCAGGGCCATGCCGCCCAGCAACGTCGCGGCGGCGGCGATACCGGCGAAAAGTTTCCTCATCTTCATGAGAATCCCCTCTCATTGTGTTGTTGATGTTGTGTTTGTTTTTGCTAACGGGATCTGAAGCCCAACATGCTCCGGATCCACAAATTTGTGATGTGCGGCTGGACCGCCCCGTGAAGGTTGGTAGGGCAGTCCAGCCCGAGGAACCGTCTCAGACGAGACGCTTCTTGCTGTTCCAGACGCCAGCCGCGCCAACCAGCAGTACTGCGAGTCCGCCGATCGAGCCGCCAACCAGCAGCCATTGACGATCCGTGGTTCCGCCCGTCAACGGCAACGCCGACACCGCCACATACGTATTGGTGAATGCGATCGGATCGCCGATTTTCTGCGATTCGGAAACGTTCTTGCCGTTGTCGTCGAGCAGTTTCGTCACGGATTTCACCGAAGCCGTCCATGCGCCGTTCGTTTCGGTAACGGCGACCACAATCTGGTATTTCGCGCCCGAATAGTGCAGGGCTGCGATATTGCCGTTGCCTTCCGTAATGGTGTACGTGTAGTCGGCTTTTCCAGCGTTGTAGGTGATGTCACCGAACGTTGCGGAATGCTGGCTATCCGGGGAATCAGCATCATAGGCGACCGTCACCTTGCACGACTGTTGCGCCTGTTGCGCGCAATCGGCCGGCAGCGGCGCGTTGCCGTCTGCGGTCAGTTCGAAATCGAACGAATCGCCTGCCTTCCAGTCGCGCCCCTCTAGGATTTTCTGCACGGTGATCACGTTGGATAGCGTCGCGCTCTTCAACGTGTTGGTCAATGTGGCCGTCATGTTGCCGCCGTTGCCGTCACTCTGCCAGACCATGGCTTTGGTGAGGTCCACGCCGGTCGCGTTGCTCGCAGCATTGCCATACTGGTAGGAGACCGCGTAGCGGCTGTCTTCCGACGTTTCAGCCACGCTGTAGGTGTATCCGGGCTGCAATCTGCCGATCGTGGCCGTCCAATTATTCGACGCGTTCAACGTGATTGGATCGCCTACTTTTTCAGCCTGTGCGGCCGCTTCCCCGGTCTTCGTGCGCTGCAATTGGACCGTCACCGCGTCGCTCGCATGCTTGCTCGCACCGTCGGACCACACCTTGTTGATGGTGATTTGGCCAAGTCTGACTTGCACGACCGGTTTGGCATAGTCGAGCGTCTGTTGGGTGCATTCCGATTCCTGGTCGTTAACGGACGTGACCACGCAGTAGTTCAGATGCGCTCCGGCATTGGAGAAGTATCCTTGCTTTCCTGCGGATTCATTGCCGGTATTGGCTTCTCCCGTGTCCGGGTATTGCTGCTTGCTTGCGTAATCCGCATATGCGGCGTCGCTTGGTTTTACCTTGAAGGAAACGTCGATGGTTTCGTTTTTGTCGACGATCATGCCGTTCCTATTGTTGAATGTCACGGTAATCGTGCGATTGCCGTTGTCGTCGACGTTGTAGACGGCCGTATATCCGCTTACGGTTGTGCCATTGTTGGTTACCGTCACATATTGCGTGATATCGGTGCCGTTTGCCACATCGGCGAAATCGACCGGATCAACCCATTGAGACAGGGTGTCGGTGATGGAATACGCTCTGATTTTCGCGGTTGTGGTGATGGTGTTGTAGATCTGTTCGAATGCCTTCGTCAGATTTTCCGCGGACGTTCCGTCGTATTCCTTGCCGGTGACGGCGTTCGCTTCTTTGGCTAGGTCGCTCATCTTATTGGCGTCGGCCGAAACCTTCACCACATACAGGGCTGCGTTCCCGCGTTCGTTGGCTTCCGACAGAGCGGCCGCATAGTTGTAGCCGTAGCTATCGTCATCGCCCTCGCCGTGGATGTTTCCGTCCGAGCCGTCCGGGTCGGTTTTCCACCGGTAGGACTGGTCCAACCACTTATTGTTAGCCTCGCACTCCGCCTGTGTCCCGTATTCAGGATGGCTTTCCCATCCCTGACCGAACCCACTCCACTTGAAGCATCCGGAATAGGATGTGATTCTGAAGGTCGGATTGCCGTCAGACAGGAAGACGATATGCTTCTGCACACCGGAACGTCCCGACGACAGATCGTTCGCTGTTTTCAGGGCGTCTTCCCAGTTGGTTCCGCCATTTGGCCACGCACTGACGGCCGTGCCGATAGCGCCAGGGGAAGTCGTGAACTGCGAAGTTGTTCGCGCCCTGTCGCTGAACGTCACCACCGCCATCTGTACTTGCTGCTCAGCCGGAAGAGCGGCATTCGTGGCCGTCAGAAGCTTACTCGCCAAGGCCGTGGCAGCGTTTTTCGCATTCGTGTCACGGTTGCTGTTTTTCATACTGCCGGACTTGTCAAGCACCAGCACAATATCAGCAGGCACCGCGGTCGTAACCGTGGACGACGAACTATCGCCGGACGCAGTCAAATGCAACGCATACTGATCACCGTCTCCACCTTCGATTTTGGCAATGCTTTTACTATTCGCAGGCTGCAAGGTGGAAGTGTCACCGGAAGGATTCTGGCCGTCTTCCGCAATGGCGGAAGACGTGGTGACGTAGCCCAAGCCGCCAAGCATGGCAATCGCAGCGAGCGCCGCAACCATGCGTTGAACAAAGCTTCCCCTCGGCTTTGCCTCGTTGTGCGCATGTCTCATATGCATCCCCTTAATTCACGTCTCTCATCGAATCGCGCCACTGACTCGCCTGGAGCAATCCGACACTGCTTCAACTCTGAAAACTAAAGGAAATCAAACAATCGCGCGCACACCCTACGTGCGGGAAAGTCGGGGTTTGGCAACAGCGCAACAACAAAATCCCTGCAACACATTTCCTACGGCGCAATCACCCGACATCACAAAAGGAAAAACGTGCGAAAAGCGCGATTATTCACGCAAATGTAACCGAATCAGCCGCGCTTCGGCCACCAAGCAGCATGCCTGCGAATATGCCACGGCTTGCGTCGCAACCAAACCAACAACACGCCCACTACGAGAGTCGCAATACCTGTGATCGCACCAATCGCGCGGGCATCCTTCACCGCGTCGTTTTCGGCGGGAATCTCATCTGGAATGGCGGAACGTGTGGCCGAAACCAGCAGACGGTGCGTGTTGACGCCATATGGCGTGCAGGTCATCAGGGTCACGCGATCCTCACCAGGCACGATTTTCAGCTGCGACGTGTCGTTCGGCTCGATCACCGTGATACGGTCCACCTGATAGCCGAACGTTCGACCCATCACTTCGATGTAGAAGTAGTCGCCGACACGCATTTCATCAAGCCGCGTGAACATGGCCGCCTCGACCAGTCCGCGATGCCCGGTGAGCACCGCATGCGTGCTCTTGCCGCCGACTGGCAGGCTGCTGCCGTACAGGTGGCCCGCGCCCGAAGCGAGCGCCGATTCGGAGGTGCCATGGTAGATCGGCAGTCTCACGGAAATTTTCGGAATGCGAATCGTACCCATCACGCCACCGCCGGAATCCAACAGACTCCGGTACTCCGCGTCCGCCGAACTGGCGCTTGCGGAACCGGCGTCCGCGGAACCGGCGTCCGCGCCTGTACCCGCACCACTCTGATTGTCCGATTCACCAGAATCGGACACACTGGCACGCGATCCTCCACGCACATCAGCGAACGGATCCTTCGCCTCACCCAAAATCGGCTGTCCGGATTCCGCAAGCCGCTTGTTATAGTCCTGGGCCGCGGCGAACGCGTCATCCGCCTGCGGATACGGCCAGCCCGCAACCGTCTGCGCGGATCTTACCGACGTTCCCGACAGATCACGCGCCGACCGATACTGCAACATCGCCGGAAAACCGCCAATACAGATCGCAGCGACAATCAACAGCGCCGCAATCGCACGCATCGCCAGCGTTTTGCCGCGAGCGTGACGTCGTTGACGCATTTCGTCGGCAACGTCAATCGCCTCTTCGAACGACGGAAAGCGACTTTCCAACGAAAGTCGACCACCCATCGGAGCCTCTTCGGGTGACGGCCAACGACCGTCATGCCATTCCGCCGTTTCCTCCATCTCACGCAACCGTGCCGTCACCCGACAAGCTTTCGCAGCACACGTTCCAGTTCGTCGATGCGCAACGCCTGTTTCGCGATCAATTCGTCGCATTGGTTGATGATGAGTTGCGCTTGGGCGAGCTTCGAAAGCGCATCCTGCGATTCCGTTGCCGACGATTGCGCATCATCGCGCATAAGATCATGATGCCGAATGACGCGCAGGTCGTCGCGGTCCACCCGCTTGCTGTTGCGGCGGTCTCGTTCCTCCTGCTTTTTCCAGCGTGCAATGCACCGCTCAATGCGTTTGTATCCGATGAGTTTCGGGTCGAGACCCGCCTCGCGGAAGATGGCGGCCGGCGATTCGCCCGCATTGTATCTGCACATGACTTCGATGCGGAAACTGTCGGCATACCGGATATGCGACGCGCTCACGCTTTCCACTGCGGGAAGGCTGGCCAAATACGCGCGCTCCTTTGCGGTGAATTTTCCATCAACCATTCTTCCCTCCCCCTATATTGCCTAAACAGCTTGGTTCAGAATCGTATCGGAGCTTTCCCATTGGCACCCTCGTTAAAACCCTCGAATAAAGCCCACCCTTCCCCCAATGAAAAGAAGGAGTTCCATCTTCAAAACAAAACAGTTCCGCCATTTTGCACAGATAGTAACGCTCATAGAATTACCCCCCCCCCATAAAATTTACAAAAACTTAACCTTGCCCCAGAGTGCCCTTTGGCTCATCATGGGGCATCACGTCCTTGAACACCGTCATGCAGACTCACTAGGCTAGAAACATGACGCAAGAGCTCGTTTCATTGACTATCATCATGGCGGTGGCGGCCGTCAGCCCGATTGTGGCGCAGCTGATTCCAGGAAGGTTCATTCCACAAACTGTGCTGCTGCTCGTCACCGGAGCCGCACTCGGTCCGTACGGACTGGGCGTAATCGAGGTGAACGACGCCGTGAAACTCTTGAGCGAGCTCGGCATGGCGTTCCTATTCCTGCTCGCCGGCTATGAAATCGACCCGAAACGACTCGCCGGACATCAAGGCAAAGTCGGCCTTGTCACATGGATCATCACCTTGGGACTCGCCGGACTCGTCGTGACCCTGCTTCCATTCTTCGCAAAGCAAGGCATCAACGGCATCGCCACGGTAATAGCACTTACCACCACCGCTCTCGGCACACTCATGCCGATTCTCAAGGAACGCAACCTCGAAGGCACCCCCATCGGCGACGCCATCATCTCGTACGGAACGTGGGGCGAACTCGGCCCAATCCTTGCCATGGCCATCCTGCTATCCACCCGAACCGGCTGGCAGACCATGCTCGTGCTCGGCGCGTTCCTTACCATCTGTCTACTGTGCGCAATGCTACCCACGAAAGCACTGAAAACCGGCCATCGCCTGTACCGTTTCCTTACGGAAAACGCGAACACGTCATCGCAAACGCTCATGCGACTGACCACATTCCTGCTCATCTTCCTTGTCACCATTTCTGCACTGTTCGAACTTGACGCGGTGCTCGGCGCGTTCGCCGCAGGCTTCATCCTGCGTTACATCATCCCCGACGGCAGCAAGTCGCTGGAAATGAAGCTGGAAGGCGTCGGCTACGGATTCCTTATTCCTGTGTTTTTCGTGGTGTCAGGAGCCGCGATCAACGTGCGCGCCGTGGCAGGCCGACCCGCGCTGCTCGTCGCGTTCATCGTAATGCTCATGCTGATTCGCGCGGTGCCCGTATATGTTGCGCTATCGCTCGACAAACGCGAGAATCCGCTGTCATCGCATCATCGCGTCACCGTAGCGCTGTATTGCACGACCGCGCTGCCGATCATCGTCGCCGTCACGTCACTGGCGGTGAAGGTCGGCACCATGCAAGGCGACACCGCGTCAACACTGGTCGCAGCCGGCGCGATTACGGTGTTCCTGATGCCGCTGCTTGGCTCGATCACATATCAGGTGGCCGACGTACATCCGGTCACCGCGGTTCGGGAGATTGCACACACACCATCCGATTGGCGGACGATCGTGCACGAACATGCGCAGGTGCGCGCGCTGCTGCACCATCAGGACCGGCTCAAGCGTATGGCGGAAACATTGGACGCACTGGAGAAGATGGGAACGATGGGACATGGCGATGCGGCACATAGCAATGCCGGACATGGCGATGAATATCGAGCCGAACTTGTGAAACGTGCGCGCCGCGAAATCGACCGGCAGTTGAAGGAACTCGGCCTGGACCCGCAGCTCACCACGCAACTGCCACACAACTACCGTTATCCGAAGAACTGAAACGCGAATCCGAGCCTTTCCGGCACTCTAAGTGTCCGATTCTGGAGAAACGGACAACCGTAACGCACTTTTACCCGTCTAGTTGTCCGATTCTGGAGAATCGGACATTCAGACATGCGCCTATTCGACGGATTTGAGCGAACTAATCGGGTCGATACGATCCAACACCGGATTCACGAACAACTGCACGAGCAGCGCGAAAGCCATGGTCGCGCCGGCCGCAATCACATAACTCAACGGCGTGCATTCCACTTCGAAATACAGTGCGGGCATATTCAACGCAGCCGTCAGCAATCCGCCGACGAAACGGCCGAGAGGCAAGCCCAGCACCACGCCCATCATGGTGAGCACCATCATTTCACGGTTCACATAGTGGTGAACCTCTTTGTCGAAGAATCCGAGCACCTTGAGCGTGGCCATCTCGCGTTCACGTTCTGACACGTTGGTGTTGGCGAGCGTGAACAACACCACGAGCGCGAGCCCGCCCGCGAGCGCCACGATCAGCGCGACCACCGCACCCATCAGATCGAATTTGAAGCTTTCCGCCATGTGTGCGCAGCTCACGGCTTTCATGACCGCATCGTCGTCTTCCAGCTTTTCCGCGTAGGCGGCCTGGGATTCGCCTGAACCTTTGAGCTTCGCATACATGGCGTCCCACACCAATTGTTGGTCGTTTGACGATGCGCCATTCGAGGTACCGGATTCGCCGTTTTGATTGTCCGATTCTCCAGAATCGGACGCGGAAGATGCGGAAGACGTGCCGGATGCAGCAGTATCGAACAGCTGGCGATAATAGGTTTCGCTCACATACACGTCCGATCCGATCACACTGCGGATCACCGCGCTGACATGCGCTTCGGCCTGCATATCGTCACCGTTGGTCAGCGTTACCATACCGCCCGCTTTGACGCCCATCGCGCTTGCCGCGGACTGCGATACGATCACGCCGTCATCGCCCAGACTTACCGTATCGGCCGCACCATCCACCCAACTGGAGCGCACCGGCTGCAACGTGACCATCTTGCCGAACTCGCTGCGTTCACTGTCGGGCACGGCAACCAGCTGAATGCTTTCGCTCCCCGAATCGCCGGTCAAATCACCCGATTCAACGCGCACGTCCATGCTCGACGTGACGCGACCATCCGAAGCGACTTTCTGCCGCATCGCATCAGCGTCATCATCGTTCGCGACCACCATCAAATCGTACTGATACACGTCCTGATACTGTTTCGCGCCCAATGCGGCAACGGTGTCGTTGATCGCAAGTCCGCACACAATCAGCGCGGTGCAGCCGGCCACGCCGCCGACCGTCATGATCAGGCGCGATTTGAAGCGGAAAATGTTGCGTGCCGTGACTTTGCCGAGAAAGCTCATGCGATTCCACAACGGCTTGATACGCTCCAGCAGAATGCGCGATCCTGCACGCGGCGCTTTCGGACGCATGAGACTGGCCGGCTTCTGTCGCATTTCCTGCACGCACGCATACACGGTTGCGGCAAGCACGCCGATTACGAATAGCGCGACTCCGGCCGTTCCATACAGCCAGTCGTATTCCAAGCGTACGTCCGGCATCACATACAAGCCTCGCAATACGACGAGCAGGAACGCCGGAATGCCAAGGAAGCCTGCGATCAGGCCGAGTCCACCGCCGATCAGACAGGCGAACAGCGCGAACAACAGGTATCGTGAGGCGACCGCAAGACGCCCGTAGCCGAGCCCTGTGTATGTGCCGATCAGCCCGCGATCCTCTTCGACCATGCGCGCCATGGCGGTCAGACTCATCATCACCGCCACGAGCAAGAACACGATCGGGAATGCGTTGCCCAGCGATTGGATGGATTCCAGATCAGATTTCAGCGAGCTGAATCCGCCGATTTGCGACCGGTCCTGCACATACCAACGCACTTGCGGAATGCTGTCTTCCAGCTCGTTTTGCTTGGATTGCAGTGTCCGTTCGGTGTCTTTTTTCTGCTGGTCCAATTGCGATTGCGCCTGGTCGAGTTGCGCTTTGGCTTCCGCTAATTGCGGGCTTGAGGCAATTACCGTTTCACGTAGTATTTCACGGGTTGTTTCGTCGAGGGATCCTGCAGTCGCGCCCGCCTGCATATTGACGATTTGGTCGATTTGCTGGTTGAGCTGACTGCGATTGCTGTCGATCTGCTGTTGCGCTGCGGCGAACTGTTTGTCAGCTTGCGCTTTCGCCTCGTCGATTTGTTTGGTTCCAGCGTCGAGTAGTTCCTGATGGCGTGCTTGCTGGCGGTTCTTGCGTACCGTGCCGTCGATGCGGTCAGCGACTTCGCTGACGGTGTCGTCATAGGCGTCACTGAACGAGTCCTTGTCGGAGGCGCCTTTCACGAGAACGGTGACGGCCGTGTACATGCTGCCGGTCACACCGTCGGACGGCGCAAAGAACGTGTAGTCGCTGGTAGCGGAGGAACGGAACGCGTTCGTACCCGAATAGCCGTCTGGATTGGTGAGATCCTGCGGGTCAAGCACCACGCCCACAATGGTCAGTTCGGCAGGGAAGCCCGGTGCCTGATTGTCCGATTCTCCAGAATCGGACATCTGGGACCCGTTTTCGCCCGTTTGGTTGTCCGATTCTGCAGAATCGGACACGGAAGACGTCGCAGAAGAAACAGAAGACGCCGAATCCTGCGGCGTCACCGTAATATGGTCGCCCTTTTTGTAGCCGGAATCCTTGATGAATTTGCGCGTCACCGCAATCTCACCGGACTTCTCCGGCATGCGTCCGCTCTGCAGATACGGCTGGTCAATGCCGTTCGTGCCGATCTCCTGCATGGTCACGGTTTTTTTGCCGTTCAAATCGACGGTCACGGTTTGCGAACGTTCGCCCTGCACTTTCGCAACACCGGAAATCTTACGGAGCGCGGCAATATCGTCATCGGTCAATCCGGCCGTCGACAACACCTGAATGTCGTGCAATCCTTGGGTGTCGAAAAAACGATCCGTCGCAAGAAAAGCGTCTCGGCAACCCGCGTAAATGCCGGTAAGCACGGCGACGCCCAGCAACGAGATCAGTGCGATGGAGATGAATCGCTTCCACGCATGCAACCACATACGCACCATGTCTTTGATGAATGCCATGACGACCTCCAGCCCGTAGCGTTCAAGCAGCACCAACCATCGCTCTCACAACCTTCATTTTATTGAACTATCGAACTATTGAACACTATGAAACCGAATCCACGCGCTACAGCTACAATCGGGGAAGACGCGCCATGCCAAAAACCATAGGCGCGTCACCTACCACTACTGCCGAACGCAACATCGCCAAGATCGCCAAACTTTTGCCGAATTTGCCGAATTTGCCGAATATTGCCGAGGCACCCAAGAAGAGGAAGCATTCATGAGTGACGCAACCGTTGCGAAGAAACCGCGCGAAACCGACGATGTGCCGGTTCCGCCGACGCTGCGCAAGTCTTTGAAGAATCGTCATATTCAATTGATCGCGTTGGGCGGCGCGATCGGCACCGGCCTGTTCTATGGTTCCAGCGAGTCGATTCAGCTGGCGGGCCCGGCCATTCTGCTCGCCTATCTGATCGGCGGTCTGGCGATTTTCCTGATCGTGCGCGCCCTGTCCGAAATGGCGGTCGAGGATCCGAAGGCGGGCGCGTTCAGCTATTACGCCACGCAGTACTGGTCGAAGAGAGCCGGCTTTATTTCCGGCTGGAATTACTGGTTCAACTACGTGCTCGTGGCCATGGTGGAGTTGGCCGTGGTTGGCTCGTTCGTGAATTACTGGTTCCCGAACATTCCGAAGTGGGTGTCGGCGGCGGTGTTCCTGGTGGCCATCGCGGCGCTGAATCTTATGGGCGTGAACAAGTTCGGCGAATTTGAATTCTGGTTCGCCATCATCAAGATCGTGGCCGTGCTTGCCATGATTTTCGGCGGTTTGTATGTGATCATCGCGAATGTGCCGACCGCTTCGGGCATTCGCGCGTCGTTCGCCAACTGGTTTACCGTTGACGGTGGATTCCTGCCGCATGGCCTGATGTCTCGCAATGCGGACGGCACGTGGACCGGCCTGCTGATGGCGCTGGTCGTGGTGATGTTCAGCTTCGGCGGCACCGAGCTCATCGGCATCACCGCGGGCGAAACCGAAAATCCGCGCACCACCATCCCGAAAGCCACGAACGGCATTATCTGGCGTATTCTCGTGTTCTACATCTGCGCGCTCGGCGTGATTATGGCCGTGGTGCCGTGGAGCACGATCGACGGCAATTCCAGCCCGTTCGTGCAGATTTTCGACTCGGTGGGCGTGCATGCGGCCGCCGGCATTCTGAATTTCGTGTGCCTGACCGCCGTGATGAGCGTGTACAACTCCGGCCTGTACGCGAACTCGCGCATGCTGTATTCGTTGGCGAAGCAGGGCAATGCGCCCGCGTATCTGGGCCGCCTGAACAAGCGCGGCGTTCCGGTCGGGGGTGTGATCACGTCGGCCATCATCATTGCGATCGCCGTGGTGGTGGTGTTCGTGTGGCCTGATTTCGCGTTCAATTATTTGATGTCGATCGCCACGATTGCCGCTGCGATTAATTGGATCATGATTATGCTTACGGAAATTAAGTTCCGTCGCGTTGTCGCCGCCGGCGACGGTCCGAATGATTTGAAGGGATTGAAGGGCCAGGAAGCACTTGACAAACTTGCGTTCAAGCTGCCGTTCGCCAAGGTGACGCCGTATGTGGTGATCGCGTTCATGCTGCTGGTCGTGGTGCTGATGTGCTTCTCCGCAAGCTATCGCATCGCAGTGGTCGCCGGCGTGATTTGGCTGGTCGTGCTGTTCGCCGCCTATCAGATCACACAGAAGCGCGCCTGAAGTCGTAAGGCCACAATGCGCCCACGCCTCAAGCGAGGGGCACGGGCGCTTTTTGATTTCAGATTACGATTTCAGATTTCAGATTTTGATTTCCAATCCGCGATTCTCGCGCTGTTCTGGGGACTCGCGCCGTTCGACCTGTGGTACATGTCAAAGCAGTCCGGCAACACCGTCGCGATCCTGTATGGCGTTACCCTTGCGGTGATTGCCGTGATCGGCTCGCTGCTCGCCTTCATCCTGCCCTTGTCAGGGCGCAGCAAATGCGCAATCGCAATTTTTTAATTCATCATCGCATTAACTCATCATCGCATCTTATTCCGCTGCCGGAGCGGGACCGGTCGAAGCGCGGGCACGCAATTCGTACGGCCCTTCCATCAGATGCCCCACACGCTCGCCGCCGATCAGCTTGAGCAGCAATCCGGCGGCCTGCTTACCGGTATCGACCACGTCACGGCCCATGGCGGTCAGATTCGGATAGGCCGCGGTGCACATGAGGGAATCATCCCACGACATGATGGAGATTTCCTCCGGTACTTTGATGCCTTGCGAAGCTGCCACGCCAAGGCCAGCCAACGCCATCACATCATTGTCGTAGATGATCGCCGTCGGATGCTCAGAGAACGCCAGCAGGCGCTTCGTGGCCTCGCGACCGGTTTCCGGCGTGTAGTCAGTGTGCAGGCAACGATAACGCATGCCCAGCTCGGAAGCGACGTCCGCAAAGGCGGAATCGCGAATATACGAGTGCGCAAGCGATTCGGGACCGCCGACGCGGGCGATCTGACGATGCCCGAGATCATACAGGTATCGCACCGCTCGGCGCACGGCATCGGCGTCGGCGCTTGACAGACTCGGCAGATTGCCGACCACGGAGGCATCGGCAATGGCAAGCACCGGCATCTCCGCATGCTCCTCAAGCAAGGCAACGCAAGGGTCTCCAAGCTCGACCTTGACGAGCAGCATGGCGTCGACGTTGCCAGTAGCAATCCAATCATCGATGATCGAAAGCTTCGCGTCCTCACCCACGGCCATGCGTACCAGCAGAGAATAATCGTATTTTTCCAGCTCGGCGCCAAGACCGGAAATAAGTTCCATCATGTAGGATTCGACGGAAAGCAGCTTCGGGTCGTAACCCAACACTAGACCCACGCGCTGCGTCTTCGCCTTGGCCAGCGCCTGTGCCGCGCCATTCGGCTTCCATCCCAGTTCGTGTGCGACCTTCAACACTTTGTCTCGGGTCACATCGGAAACACCAGACTTGCCGTTGAGCGCATACGAAACGGCGCTACTAGAGACTCCCGAAGCCTTGGCAACGTCAAAAATCGTCACCTTGCTTTTTTGAATAGGCATGTCCGTGTCCTTCTTCTTAACTTAAATCGCAACTTAAACGGTTCATCTACATCGTACAGTAAAAGCGCCGACCAACCTCTTGAAAAGTCAGTGTTCACAACACTTTCGTCTCTTAAGGTTGGCGGCGCTTCAACTTATGTTTTTACTCAACCGAACACGTCAACTGAAATTTCAGCAGTCCTCTATCCACTCTTCTACCGCTTCACTAGAAGGCACATTCGCGGAATCTCACCATTCACGCTTCAGATCGTTGACGGAACGCGGCACGTTGGCGGCTGCGAACGCACCCGGATCGGCAAGCGCTGCGACATCGGCGGTGGCGATGTGCAGCACGACGCTTTCGCCCGAAAGCAGCGAGACCATGCCCTCGGCCACCGAAGCCTTCACGTCGACCTTGTCTGCCATGCAGAACAGGTCGCGCACGTAGCTCTTGGCTGTGACGGTCAGTTCCACGCCATCCTCCACGGCAACGGCCGCGATACGCTTCGCGCTGAGGGCGAGTTTCACGTGAAACATTTCTTGTATTCACGCAACGGTTGCGGCACGGATGGTCACCCGCGCATTCCGGAAGACGAGCAGATGGCGGCCGAACTGACCGCATACCTGGAATCATTCGGCCCGGACCTCTGGCAATAGCTTATGCGCTCGCAGTGCAGCGCATTTTATTTGATTCGTTTCTGCGATTTTGGTGGCATAAATCACAGAAACGTTGATTTTTCAACGATTTTTTATTTGACTGGTATTTGATTCGTATTTGACTGACGTGCGATCAGCAGGACTTCAATCACAATATAAAGCGTGCGATTGCAGCACACTATAAGCACAGCAATCGCACGCTATTCATTGTTAACTATCGACAATCATTCAACGCGATTATTCAGCGTAATCAGAGTCGGTGTGATCGGTCAGGTCTAGCTTGAATGGGTGAGCAGGCAGCTTATTGTCATTAAACAACGGTGCCGGACCCCAACTACGCCATGCGTAACGCATCATAACCGGTTGCGGCACTTTCGGTGTGGCCAACGTAATCGTGCCGATACTGCGGCTGTTGATCGGAATACCGAATTCCGTGGCGTTGTAATCAACCACATTGACCTTTGCGTTGACCAGATCGTCAATATCGCAATCCACGAAAATCGCGGCGTAGGCCGGATGGAACACACCATCGGCACCGGCAAGCTCGAAACCGGAACGTTCCGGCAGACGTACCAATGAAGGCAGGCTCTTGGCGAACTCGTCACCAAAACTGTCAGGCGTGGTGCCACTGAAATGCAGGCCATGCGCGTACCGGAAGAACAGGCGCACGCGGCCGCCTTCGTCGCAGCGGAAACCAAGTACCGTCGGCCCATACACCGGAACACGACTCATGCCGTAAATCTGGCGGAGCGCGCATTCGCCGAGACGCTCACCCGGCGTACGCTTATCAACCGGATGAATGTTGTTGTATTCGCCGCAATCCATAGTGCAGATGGCGAACACATTGTCGATGGACTGCGCGGCATCCCACTGAGCCTCGCGCAACACCGGCCACAGCATCGGATCGCCGTCGCCCTCGTCGACCTTCTTGTCAATCCACTGCGGCAATTGCACGATCAAGAACGGCAGGCTTTCGCTCCACAGCGCACGCCATTCACCAATCATCATGCCCAGCAACTCACGGTAGGATCCGCAATATGGCTCGTCTTCCTCGCCCTGATACCACAGGAATCCAGCCAAGGAATAGGGCACAATACGCTCCAGCATGGCATGGAACGGGCCAGCCGGACGCCACTGCGAAGTCGGCGTCATCGGCGGCGGCCACGGGCATTCGCCATACTGTTGGGTCAGCGTATCCCACGTCACATCAGGATCGGCTTCACGAGCTGCAGCAATCGACGCATTCCACGTATCAGAACGCGACTGCCATTCGCTATACTCCAAATCGAACTGTTCCTGCGTTTTACCGGCGACCGCCTGCTCGTAGCGAGCAAGATAATCGCGCCCGGATTCACTGGAATTCAGTGCGTCCTCGCTCATCCAACAGCTAATCGACGTACCCCCGATATAACAGTCGATAATGCCGATTGGAAGGTCGGAATCAAGTTCATCACGCAGTTTTCGCGCGAAATAGTACGCTACGGCACTCATCACGCCACTATTTTCGGGCGATGATTCCTGCCAGCTTGCCGCATGTTCGGCGTTGCGATTGATCACACCGGTTTTCGGCACATTGTAGAAGCGCAGTAACGGATCGGCACAGTTATCGAGGGCTTCCTCGGCGTCTTCACTGTTGCGCAATTCAAGTTCCATATTGCTTTGACCGCCGGCCAGCCATACTTCGCCGATAAGCACGTCATAATATTCGATGAAATCGTTGCCTGCGGTGACGCGCAACGTGTAAGGGCCACCTTCGGGCTGTGCCGGCAGCATGACGCGCCACGGTGAAAAACCGTTCTTGATCTCTTTGGAGGCGTACGCATGCGCCTGCACGATCACGGAACCATCGAAATCGCGGATTTCCGCGGAAACCTCAAGTCCGGCGCAATCGGCATCAAGCGCGCCGAACACGGCGATGGGCTTGTTACGCTGCAACACCATATGCGAGGCGAAAATCGCGGCGACGTGCAGAACTCCTGACGTGCTACGGTCTTCGGTAGGTTCAGCCGACGTTGTCATTTCAGAACCAGGTGCGGGACCAGTCGCAGTGACCATGACATCTCTTCCTATAGAAAAACCGTAAGAAACCGTACATATCTATCCTAGAACAATATGCGACAGAACATACAAAAAAGACCGCCACCCGTAAGGGCAGCGGTCTTGTAAAAGACTCAGCGATTAGCCGAATGAGCCACATCAGCCACGGGCGATCTTGCCGGTGAAGGTGGCCATATCAGCGTCGTCATCCTTGCCGTTGTTCCAGGAGAACATGGCGCGCAGCTTCGGACCGACGGTCTCGATGCGGACGTTGCCGTACTCTTCCTGCAGAGCCTTGAACTTCGGAGCGCCAGCGTCCTGGTCCTCGATGAACTCCTTGGCGAAGGAGCCGTCCTGGATGCGCTGCAGGTGGTACTGCATGCGCTCACGCACGTGCTCGTCGATGCAGGTGTTGGTGTAGTCGCCGTACTGGGCGGTGTCGGAGCAGGACCAGCGAGCCTTGTTCAGACCGCCCTCGTTCATGAGGTCGACGAGCATCTTCAACTCGTGGCAGACCTCGAAGTAGGCGATTTCAGGCTGGTAGCCGGCGTCGGTGAGGACCTCGAAGCCCATTTCAACAAGCTTGTTCACGCCGCCCATGAGCACATTCTGCTCGCCGAACAGATCGGTTTCGGTCTCCTCGGTGAAGGTGGTCTTGATGGCGCCTGCACGCAGAGCGCCCAGAG
>ERZ773133.2221-NODE-2221-length-18446-cov-4.334022_pt1 | contig 18446 bp, 10 predicted proteins | sample MGYA00580861_ERZ773133 | MGnify/ENA primary metagenome ERZ773133 (study PRJEB29015, sample SAMEA2737844) | human gut metagenome | biome: human gut; feature: human-associated habitat; material: faeces | place: China | collected 2012 ...
CATCGGGAAAAGCTGGGATGGCTGGAACAGGTGCACCTCAACGGGCCGGGGCTTTTATACAATTATGACCTGACAGCTTTCGCTCCACAGATTATGCAGAATATGGCGGATGCCCAACATCGCAACGGAGCCATGCCAAGCACCGCACCGGAGTATGTCGTGTTCGAAGGACCGGGCATGGATGCCTTTGCCGAATCTCCCGAGTGGGGAGGTGCTTTGGTCATTTTCCCGTATATGTATTACGAAACCTACGGGGACGATTCGCTGATTAAGAAGTATTACCAGAATATGCGCCGATATGTGGACTATCTCTCTACCCGCGCAGATAATCATATCCTTTCTTTCGGTTTGGGCGACTGGTATGATTACGGTGACTTCCGTGCAGGATTCTCCCGCAATACGCCTGTCCCGCTGGTGGCTACGGCACACTATTACATGATTGTCGAATATCTGATAAGGGCTGCTCGCATTGTGGGTAATGCTGATGATGTCAGGTATTACAATTCGTTGGCGAATGATATCGTGGTAGCATTCAACGAGCGCTTTCAGGATTACGATGCGGCGCAGTATGGTACGGGAAGCCAGTGCAGCAATGCCTTGCCGCTTTTTCTGGATATGGTTCTGAGTAGAGGCCATTCTGGAGGTTATGAAACGGATCGTCATCTGGAGCGCAAAGTATTTAAGAACCTGATAAAAGATGTGGAAGCACACGGCAATCGTCTGACTACCGGAGATGTGGGAAACCGCTATCTGATCCAGACATTGGCCAATTACGGAGCCGATGAACTCATCTATAAAATGTTCAACCATGAGGAAACGCCCGGATATGGCTTTCAACTCAAGTTTGGTGCAACGACTCTGACTGAACAATGGGACCCTCGTCAGGGCTCCTCTTGGAATCATTTTATGATGGGGCAGATTGATGAATGGTTCTTTAACTCGTTGGTCGGTATCTCTCCGGACGTGAAGCATGGATACCAGAAGTTCAGAATCGCCCCAGCGCCTGTCGGTGATCTGAAATACGTGCAGTCGTCTTATGAAACCCTTTACGGTAAGATAACTGTGGACTGGACCCGCGAGAACGGCCGGTTTAAGCTGAAGTTGTCCGTTCCGGTAAACACTGTGGCGGTGGTTACACTTCCGGGAGAGAAAGAACCGAGAGAGGTGGAGAGCGGGAAACATGAATTTGTAGTGAATGAACAACAAACTATAAACGAACCATAAACAACCATACTATGACCATGAAATATAGAATACTTCTTTGTTCACTCTTCTGCCTTTGTGCGGTTACGGTGCTTCGTGCAGAACGTGTAGATATGCTGAAAGCAGGAGCAAAGGTGGATGGAAAGACGTTGAATACCAAACTTATCAATTCTACCATCGACCGCCTGAACGCGAACGGTGGCGGTACCCTTTTTTTTCCTGCCGGCACTTATCTGACGGGAAGCATCCGGATGAAGAGCCACATCACTTTGGAGTTGGAGGCGGGAGCCACTTTGCTGTTTTCTGATAGCTTCGATGATTATCTTCCCTTTGTGGAGGTGCGTCATGAGGGAGTGATGATGAAGAGTTTCCAGCCTCTGATTTATGCCGTGGATGCGGAAAATATAACAATCAAAGGTGAAGGTACGCTGGACGGGCAGGGAAAGAAGTGGTGGATGGAGTTTTTTCGTGTGATGATTGATCTGCGCGACAATGGCATGCGGAATGTGAATAAGTATCAGACGATGTGGGACCAGGAAAATGATACAACGGCTATCTATGCTGAAACAAACAAGGACTACATCGGTACACTGCAACGTCGTTTTTTCCGTCCTCCGTTTATCCAGCCGGTTCGTTGCAAGGACGTGAAGATAGAGGGGGTGAAGATCGTCAACTCTCCGTTCTGGACGGTGAATCCCGAGTTCTGTGAAAACGTGAAGGTGAAGGGAGTGACCATTCATAATGTGCCCTCGCCCAATACGGACGGCATCAATCCGGAGTCCTGCCGGAATGTACATATCAGCGACTGCCACATTTCGGTGGGAGATGATTGCATAACGATCAAGTCCGGTCGCGATGCGCAGGGGCGCCGGTTGGGAGTACCCTGTGAGAATATAACCATCACTAATTGCATCATGCTTTCCGGTCATGGTGGTGTAGTGATAGGCAGTGAGATGAGTGGAGGCGTGCGTAAGGTGACTATTTCCAATTGCATTTTCGATGGAACGGACCGGGGCATTCGTCTCAAGTCCACCCGGGGCAGGGGAGGAGTGGTCGAAGATATCCGTGTCAGTAACATTGTGATGCGCAATATCAAGCAGGAGGCTGTGGTACTGAATCTGAAGTATAGCGGTATGCCTGCCGAACCCAAGAGTGAACGTACTCCGCTGTTTCGCAACATACATATCAGTGGAATGACGGTTACGGATGTCAAGACTCCTGTTAAGATAGTTGGGCTGGAAGAAGCTCCGATCTCTGATATTGTACTGCGCGACATCCATGTGCAGGGAGCCGGTGAGGAATGTGTCTTTGAGGATTGCGAACGCATCACGATGGAAGATGTCATGGTGAATGGTAAAAAGATGTATCCAAAGGAAGTCGATGAAAAGTAAACAATAATATATAGAACAATGAAACGTATTCTTTTCTCTGTGCTTTTTGCTGCATCTCTTTCGGCTGAAGCACAAACACAAACATTTGAAACGGCCTTTGCCCGTCCTTTGAACGAAGTTCTTACGGACATACAAAATCGTTTTGGTATCCGCCTGAAATACGATATTGATACGGTCGGTAAAGTGTTGCCTTATGCGGATTTTCGTATCCGTCCTTATTCAGTGGAAGAATCGCTGACGAATGTATTGTCCCCTTTCGATTATAAGTTTGTGAAACAAACTGGCAATATATATAAGTTGAAAGCTTATGAATATCCTCGGCGGACAGATGCTGACGGAGAGAAAATGCTGGCTTACCTTAATACGCTTTATGCAGATAAGGAAGCTTTTGAACTCCGTGCCGATTCTTTAAGAAAAGAAGTCCGGCAACGTCTGGGAATTGACCTTTTACTCGCACAATGTGTGGAGTCGAATCCGATTCTTTCCAAAGTGAGGAAATATGATGGCTATACAGTTCAGAATTTTGCACTTGAGACGCTTCCAGGGCTGTATGTTTGCGGTTCTGTTTATGCCCCTAAATCGAAAGGGAAGCATGCGCTGATCATTTGTCCGAATGGACACTTTGGAGGAGGTCGTTATCGCGAAGATCAACAACAGCGTATGGGAACCCTGGCACGTATGGGGGCTGTTTGTGTGGATTATGATCTCTTCGGTTGGGGAGAGTCAATTTTGCAGGTTGGCAGTGCGACACACCGCAGTAGTGCAGCTCATACCATTCAGGCGATGAATGGTTTGCTGATTCTCGACTATATGCTTGCTGCCCGTAAAGATATTGACAGGAAAAGAATCGGTGTGAATGGCGGTTCCGGTGGTGGCACGCAAACAGTTCTGCTGAGTGCACTGGATGATCGCTTCACGGCTTCGGCGCCGGTGGTAAGTTTGGCTTCTCATTTTGATGGAGGATGCCCCTGTGAAAGCGGTATGCCTATTCAATTGGCGGCGGGTGGCACATGCAATGCCGAATTGGCAGCAATCTTTGCTCCCCGTCCGCAATTAGTAGTGTCTGATGGTGGTGATTGGACGGCAAGTGTGCCTACACTGGAATATCCTTATTTGCAGCGTGTTTATGGATTCTACGATGCAAAAGATAAAGTGACGAACATACATCTTCCGAAAGAAAGACATGACTTTGGTCCTAATAAGCGGAATGCTGTCTATACATTTTTTGCTGAGGTGTTCGGCTTGAATAGAAATATGCTGGATGAAACAAAAGTCACCATCGAACCGGAATCCGCTATGTATAGTTTCGGTGAGAAAGGAGAACTTTTGCCGGAAAGCGCAATTCGTTCGTTTGATAAAGTAGCTGTTTATATTGACAAGAAAGCTTTTGCCCAATTAAAGTCGGATGCTTCTCTTGAGAAAAAGGCAATGGACTGGGTGGCTTCCTTAAATATGGAGGATGATAAGAAAGCGGGCTTTGCTGTAACAACTATCTATAATCATTTGCGCAAGGTTCGTGATTGGCATAATGAACACCCTTATTCCACTGTTCCGGAGGGTATCAATCCTGTCACTGGTAAATCTTTAAGTAAATTGGATCGGGAAATGATTGCCGATTCCGCCATGCCGAAAGAAGTTCATGAAAAGCTGATGAAAGATTTACGCAGAGTGCTGACGGAAGAACAAGTAGAGCAGATTCTTGATAAATATACTGTAGGCAAAGTAGCTTTCACTTTGAAAGGTTATCAGGCCATTGTCCCTGATATGACGGAGGAAGAAACCGCTTTTGTGTTGGAACAGTTGAAGCTGGCTCGTGAACAGGCTATTGATTATAAAAACATGAAGCAGATATCTGCCATCTTTGAAATCTACAAGACTAAGTGCGAACAGTATTTTAATGAGCATGGTCGTAACTGGCGCCAGATGTTCAAGGATTATGTAAATAAGAGAAAAGCGGAAAAGGCTCAGAACAAGAAATAAAAAAGGAAGCCCCGGAACTCAGATCATAATAAGAGTTCCGGGGCTTTTTTCTTATATTCAGATATATCCAGAAAAGCCTTATCGAAGTTTTGATAAATCTATTTCCGCATATTTAACTCGCTGCCTTCTCCATGTATAAACAGCATGCAGCCTACCATCTTTTCCCTGAATAATACTTGGATAGGAATATTGACTGATAGGGCTGTCTTCCAATGTAAGCACAGGTTGCCAATTTATACCATCTTCTGAAATGGCTACACAGAGAGGAGTTCGAGGTCCTTTGGGAGTGCCGGGTAGTGTCGAGAAATTATTGTAGATGAGTACATGGCGACCGTCCTGTAATGTTACGGCATCCGTTCCCGAATTATTATTCGGAACATCCAGAAGTGTTACTTTGCTCCAGGTATCGCCATTATCATTGCTCCAGGCTGTGGCAATCCGGGCATTGCGTGTGCGGCACAATACTTGTAATCTTCCGTCTTTGTGCATCAGTATGCTGGGCTGTATCGCATATATTGGTTTTGGACCTTCACCTTTGACGGCTTCGCCACCTTCCAGATCATCTACGTTGACACTTCCTTTTTTACGGTGCTGAGTAAGTACGGAAAGCTCCGCAGCCAGTGATTCCGTTGTCTTCCAGGTCTTGCCGTTGTCATCGGAAATTTCGAAATGAATGCGCCATCCCTTGCCACCTTCTCTGCTGGAAGGACAGATGATACGACCATTAATGTACTCCGGTTTATTCTTGATAGGACCGAGGAATCCTTCCGGCAACGGTTCACGTTTACTCCAGGTCTTTCCTCCGTCGCGAGAGCGCACGAGCCAGCCAGTCCAGTCGCCTACGCTCAAGCCTATTTTATAGAAGAGAATCAGATCACCTCCCGGAATTTGAAAAAGTACCGGGTTCCAGCAAGCTTTCCGGCGGGCAATCAGTTTTCCCCGAGCATTTGTCACAGGAGTACAAGTGGAATCAATGCCTGCCAAGGTTGCCTGCGCATCTTTTATTGAAAATACGCCGTCGGCAGCGAGTTGTGGAGAGGTCCATTCTTTGGCACCTTTCGGCTTGCGACACACCCAGATGCAACAATCCGGATTGCGCTCTTTGGTACCGCCGAAAAATGAAGCGACAAGATCCCCGTTTTTCAATTCTACGATGGTGGCTCCATGACATTCCGGGAAGGAGGCTTTCTCATATAGGAACTCGTCACTCAGGATAGCTACATTCCGGGTAGGGATATCTACACTGAAGTGATGCTTGCCCGAACCTACCATTTCTTTCCGCCCGCCGGGAAGATATACTTCGCCTGTAGTGTTGGCGGGGAGTTCAATGTCCCATTCCAGATGTGTCGGGGTCTTTTTCCACCGGCTGGTTATTTTTCCGTAGATGCTTGTGTAGGAGGCATCTACATTGCTTAGTTCCTGAATGTCAAAGGCAGGCTGGAAGATGATATGTTTATAGCCGGGCTTCCAACGGTCGGCACGGATGCCTGCCAGATTGTTGAAGCACCAGGGAAGCAGGTCGCCTAAGAGCATGACGTGATTTCCACTGTTCATTCCGGGATTTGCTTTGTCGCCATTCCAGAGTTCCCAGATGGTGGTGGCGCCTTGTGCGGCCATATATCCCCACGAAGGATAAGTCTTATTAGTGGCCAGAAGATAGGCGACATCGGCATGACCACGGCGGCTTAGTTCGCGTAGCAGCCATTGTGTACCGATGACTCCGGTGCTGATATGTCCTTTATTGGTAGTGATAATGGTAGCCACGGTATTCTTGGCAACTTCGTCCATGTACTGTTTGGGGACAAGTCCGAAAGCAAGCGGCAGAATATTGGCGGTAACCGTATTGTTACCGTAGAAGATGCTGTCCGGATATAAAGTATGTCCGGGTACGGGGGAAGTACCTTCCTTCACATGAAGGAAACGTGCGTTGAAGGCATCTTTTATCCGGCCTTCCAGTGTTCCCCATTCTTCGGCTTCGGCGGTTAGACCTTGCAGGCTTGCAAAACGATGCATCAGTTGCAGGACTTTCAGATAGTAGGCAGTAGCTATAAGCGCACCATCCGTTTTGCGGACAGGGTCATTGCTATGAATCATTTCCAAAGACTCGGGAGGTACGCACCAGTCACCGTATTTGTCTTTGGTAATAATGAATTCCTTGGTCAGGTAATACTCGCGGATATGAGATACCCATTTCTTTAAAGCCGGATAATTCTCTTCGATTGCGCGCCGGTCACCGTAGTTGGTGAAAAGCATGTCGCATACCAGGGGAAGGGTAGCCGGCCAGGTGACATTATCCGAATAGTAATTCCAGTAGGCCGGAGCTACATCCGGGATGCAGCCGTCCTCACGCTGTGCTTCACGAATATCACGTGTCCATTTGTTGTATAGGGCATGATTGTTGAAAAAGAGGCTTTCACCCCAGGAACCCATCGCGTGGTCTCCCAACCAAGGTTGGCGTTCGTTGCGTTGCGGGCAGTCGACGGGCATACCTTTGTAGTTACTGCGGATACCCCAAAAAGCATTGCGCAATACCTGATTGAGTGTTTCATCCGAGCAGGTGAAGGTCCCGGTATGAGCCATTTCGTCATCTACTACTTCAGCTGTAAAATCTTCGGTCTTGGCATTGGGATAACCGCTGATTTCCACATAGCGGAAACCGTGGTATACAAAGCGGGGAGCCCAGGTGGCATCTTGTGGTTCACGTCCGCTGACAACATATATATCCGTGCAATGTGCGTCGCGTAGATTCTTCGTAAAAATTTCGCCATCCGGTTGCAAGCGCTCGGCAAAGCGGAGACGGATACTGTCTCCTGCCTGGCCTTTGATACGAATACGTAGCCATCCTGCCATATTCTGACCGATGTCCAAAATCTGTTTGTCTCCCTGTTTCCGGATAGAAACAGGCTTCAGGCTTTCCGTTACTTTCATGCCCGGCATCATTTGCGCACGCAAGGTTCCTGAGGGAATGCTGACGCGCCCGGCGGGTATCCAATTCGTATCATCATAGCCTGCCCGATTCCAGTCTCCTAATTCCTTGCGTGCATCGTATTCTTCACCATCGTACTCATTATTGCTGCGGATAGGGCCTTCGGTGGTTAGTTTCCAGGATATATCCGAGGCGATTGTCTGTCTGCTGCCGTCCGTATATTCAACAATCAGATTCAGACGTAGTTTGGGATAGCCAAAAGTAGGTATCTTGTAGGGTTTGTAATTCTGGCGCATGGTGTAGAAGCGCCCGTTGCCGAGGATGACACCGATGGCATTTTCTTTTTGGAGTTGGGGGGTGACGTCATACGTGTTGTACAGGATAGTTTTCCGGTAATCGGTAGGGGCAGGTGCCAGGACTTGTTCACCGATGCGCTGACCGTTGATAAAGAGTTCGTAAAGTCCCATTCCGGCAATGTGTACTGTGGCTCGTTTCACTTCTTTGGTCAGTGCAAACTCTTTGCGGAGGTAGCGGGCGGCAAGGCGGCTCCATTGTGTCTCGCTGTCACCGGGGGCGGGGTGGTCCAGGCCGATCCACTGCCCTTGCCAGTCTGCTTCATTCAGTAATCCCATACTCCAGAAGGCGGGTTCGCTCCAGTCGGTTTCATTAGTATGGGTATAGACTTTTACTTTCCAGTAGTAAGGGGTGTTACGCTTCAACGTTTCACCTTGATAAGTGATCCATTGGGAAGCGTCTGTTTTCACCTTGCCTGAATCCCAGCAGTCTCCTTTGCCTTGTGCCAGGAGTTCAGGGGAGGAGGCTACAAGAATATGATAGGCGGTCTGCATCACATTTTGTTCGTCCGATTCGATACGCCAGCCCAGACGTGGGTGGCGGATATCGATTCCCAGTGGATTCTTCAATTGCTCTGTTCGCAGGTCGGTGACGCGCAAGGCTGCGTGTGCCGTACCAGCGAGGATGAGGAGGTAAAGTAGGGATATTAATATCTTCTTATTCATATTGATTACGTTATGATATTGAGTAATAGTTCAAGATTACTTTTATAAATGATAATTTGTAAACCTGTTATAAAGATTAGGCGCGGATTACACGGATTACGCGGATTTTTTGATGAAATCGATGTAATAGCGCAGCCTTTAATCTGCGTAATCCGTGTAATCCGCGCCTAAAATTATCATTTATGTAGTGACGTTGTACTTACTTTTTCTCCCATCGTTGTTGTGCATCGGGCAGTTCGTCCCATTCCTTATTTACATAGTCTTTACTGCTGTCCACTACAATCAAGATATGATCGTTTCCGCTGCTGTAGCCACTATCGTGCTGGAAATTGTGTATTCCGTTTTCAAACTCACCGATATATTCCAGTTTGCCGTCTTTGGTGGTATACCACCAGGCATTCTTCTTGGCACCGCTGATTTTGCTGAAATCTACTTTCATCGGACGTCCGGTGTAGTTGTACACCATCAGATAATCTTTGCCGCGTGTAGCGATGGCGCGGTCGTAGCGTTCCCCGTTTGTGCCGGCAATGATGGACTGGTCAGGTACACGTTCGAAAAATGGGAAAGTCAGCATCAGGTTTTTGAGATACTTCATTTGGTTGAAGCCCGGATTGTTCAGAGCATCGTACCAAGGTTCCTTTGCACCGTATGCACCGCCAACACCCGGTTTAATGAATTGCATGATGGAATTATTACCATAGGTATGTCCAAAAGAACCGGCAAAAACCGACCAGTAGGCATAACGGCGCACATCGTAATCTTTCCAGCGCAGTTCATTCTCATCGTGCAGACCGTGAGGAATTTCCTCGTAGATAGGTTCACCGTCAATTACGGGTTTCATGGGATTTGTGGCCATACTGCGTTCTACAAAGCGCCAGTTATCTTCTTCGGTATTCTCTTCGATTGGATAATCACCGTCACCGAAACGTTGCCCGTAGCGGCGATGCCCGCTTTGGAACATGTTGAAGTCCAGCCAGGGGGCGGCATTGAACCAAGTTGAGGAAGTGGTACGGCCGCGTGGGTGGAAGGTCATCAGGTGATTCTTGTCTATTGCTTTGATGGATGTGGCGAGAGCTTCCCATTCAGCGGTTTTTACGTCACCACGAATATCGCCTCCGATAAACCAGATGATATTCGGCTCGTCTTTATAGCGTTCGGCGAGGAATTTGCCGTAAGCTTTGGCTTGCTCTACCGTCATTTCTCCGCGACTCACAGGACTGCCCCAGATACAGACCATACCGATATAAAGTCCTTTCCGGGCAGCTGTACGGATAATGTAATCCATGTGGTCCCAATAGCCGTATACGCCTTTCTGATTGATGTTTTTGAAGTTATATCCATCAGTCATAGAATATTGTCCGTAGGTATTTATGGAGGGGACATTATTCAGGGTCTGAACTTGAATGACGTTATATCCCCGTTGTTTACATTGTTCCAGATAATACTCGGCTTCATCGCGGTTCAGACGTTGAGGCAGTAGCCATCCGGTTTCTCCTAGCCAAAAGAAAGGAGTGCCGTTTTCATGTTTCAGATAGCGACCTTCTTCGGAGACCATTAGTTTACCATTGTTCCAGGGGATATACGTTTTCTGTGTTTTCTTCTGTGCAGAGGCGGGCATTGCCATAGTCAGCAAAAGCAGAAGAAAAGGGATTAGTTTGAATGTTTTCATTGTTATTGATGTTATTATAATTGTTTGCTTAATCACTAATTCATTCGTTCATATTCAATTGCTGCCAATATGAACGCCCCTACGGATTTGGGATCATTTTCTATCACGGGTTCGCCAATATAATACTCGAACGAGCCGTCACGATACTTTCCGGAGTTCCCGCCCAGTCCGGCTACGGCACAACAATGGGTCAATGTGTAAGTGCCGTCTTCTTCAAGACGGGTGAACTCACGGATCATGCCGTCGAATGCTTTCTGTACAGGGGTGATGTATTCGTTTCCGATATATCCCTCATTGATGGCTTTAGCAAGTGTATATATGAACAGGGCTGTTGCCGATGATTCCAGATAATTACCCTTGCGTGCTCCCTGGTCGGTCACTTGATACCAGGTTCCGGATTGCGGGTCCTGATACCTCACCATTGCCTGTGCCAGGCCTTGTAGAATTTGCAGTACGCTGTCGCGTCCTTCGGTTTCCTGTGGCAAGTAATCCAATACATCCACTATGGCGGCTCCATACCATCCGATGCTGCGACTCCAGAAATTCGGTGAACAACCTGTTTCCCGGCTTGCCCATTTCTGCTCGCGGCTTTCATCCCATCCGTGATAATAGAGTCCTGTAGCCGGATCATAAGTCTTGCGGGCTATAAGCAGAATTTGTTTCACAGCTTCGTCTTGCAGGGTCGGCTCCCCAAAAGTGGCGCCATATTGCGCCAGATAAGGAGAGGCCATAAAGATACCGTCCAGCCACATCTGGTGCGGATACCTCAGCTTGTGCCAAAAACCGCCTTCGCTTGTGCGGGGCTGCTCCCTCATTTGTTTGCGCAAGGTGTCCATGGCTATTTTATAGCGTTCATCTCCCGTTTGGGCATAGAAGTCGAAAAGAATCTTTCCGGCATTGACGTTGTCTATATTGAATGAAAGATATTTCATGGTTCTGATGTGTCCATCGTTATCAATCAGACTGTCCGCATAGATTTTGGCATAATCGTAGTAAGTGCTGTCTCCTGTATGCTTCCATTCTTCGAGCATGGATTTTACTACAAGTCCGTGTGTATATCCCCAGCGCGGTTTGCTGGCCTTTTCAATCATCCAGGGTTCAGGAAAACGCTTCATTTCGGAGCGTGCCATACGCTCGCTCCATTTTTCGGTCTTTGGTTTTTGGGTGGTTGTGCAGGCCATGAAACAGGTAATCCCGCACACCGTCAGTAGTTTCAGTGAGATACGATTCATATAAGTTCAGTATTTAGTTTCCAATCAATGTATATTCTTGTCCTGCCCGGGTGGGCAGATCGTATAAATAGGTCTTTGCTATTTCCACTTTGTTCAATTTGGCTTCGGGGCTGATTAACGGTTGGGCAATGATGGGAACTGCATAAAGCGGGTTGGGATTCTCACCTTTGGCACGTTTCAGACCTTTGCCTGTCAACGGACTCGTTGAGCGAAGGCGGCAATTGCCTCCTTTATGGGATTTTACAACCAGACGCTCCACTTTCCCGTTTTTCCAGCTTAGTTCCAGCTCGAAACCTCCGCGGGCGATGATTCCTTTCACAGTTCCGTCCTTCCAAACCGTCGGTAATGCGGGTAGCAGATAGATGAAACCGTCATGGCTTTGCATCAGCATTTCGGCAATGCCTGCGGCACAACCAAAGTTTCCGTCAATCTGGAAGGGTGGGTGTGCATCGAACAGGTTGGGGTAGGTGCCTCCTTTCTTTTTTTCATTACGCACCAGGGTCAGTTGGTCTGTAATGAGCTTGTAGGCATGGTTGCCGTCGAGCAGACGCGCCCACAGGCAAACTTTCCATCCCATGCTCCAGCCAGTGGATGGGTCACCGCGATGAATGAGGGAAGTGCGGGCAGCCTCGAATAATTCCGGGCTGCGGTAGGGAGATATCTGGTTGCTTGGAAACAGTCCGTACAGATGGGAAACGTGGCGGTGTACATCCTTCGGGTCATCCCAGTCGAACATCCATTCCTGCAACTGTCCCCAGCGTCCTACCTGCATGGGAGCCATTTCACGGAGGCGCTGTGAGAGTCGGGCGGCAAATGCCCGGTCTGTATCCAGGATGTCCGAGGCGGCTATGATGGCTGTCCAAAGGTCGAATATCAATTGATTGTCGAGGGTGCATCCGGCAGCTGTGGTAGATTTGCCGTTACTGCCCGAATGTACATTTTCGGGTGAGTTGCTGGGACAGACCACCAGCCAGTTGTGCGCAGGTTCTTTCACCATGATGTCGTCGAAAAAGCGTCCGGACTCTCTCAAGATGGGATAGACGGAGTGCAGGAATTCAGTGTCTCCGGTGTAGAGGTAACGTTCCCAAAGATGCCGGCAAAGCCATGCGCCGCCGCTGGGCCATAAACCTGACGGAGCTTTGTCTACTGCGCCCGTGATGCGCCATATATCGGTGTTGTGATGTAGCACCCAGCCATTGGCGCCATACATGATGCGAGCGGTTTCCTTACCTGTTTCGCTGACTTCGCGTATCAGGCGGAATAGGGGTTCGTTCAGTTCGCTCAGGTTGGTGACTTCCGAGGGCCAATAGTTCATTTCCAAGTTAATGTTACAGGTATATTTGCTGTCCCAGGAGGGGAAAAGCTTATCGTTCCAGATTCCCTGAAGATTGGCGGGTTGCCCGCCGGGTTGGGATGAACAAATCAGGAGGTAACGTCCGAACTGAAAATAAGTAGCCACCAGATGTGCGTCATTGGTCTGTTTGAAGTTCTCCACGCGCTTGTCGGTAGTCACGTGTTCGTATCGGTTGTCTCCTAAATCTAGGGAGACGCGTGTCAGGTATCGGCGATAAAAGTCCGTATGGTTCTTCCGGGCTTCAGTGAATGAATGTGTCATAGCTCTTACCAGATAATCTTTGGCACGTTCGGCCGGATTGCCTGTGATGTCCTGGTAGTTATTGAAGTTGGTGGCGATGGAGACGTAGACGATAGCTTCATCGGCTCCTTCTACTGAAAGCACACCGTCGGCACATGTTATCCGGCCGCCGGTGTTCCGGGCGGTCAGTCTTCCCTGAAACTCCACTTTGCCTTTCAGTCCTTCGTGCAGGGAAGATACGCCGGAAAGTGTTACGCAGTTTCCTTCTTCGGAAGTGACGACGACGTCCTGATGAGGGGAGGTGAGTTGAGCGTTGAAAGTAATCTGTCCCGGACGGTTGGCGGTTAAACGTACCATAATTACCTGATCGGTAAATGAAGTGATGGTTTCGCGCCGGTATTGCACCCCATCCACTTCATAGCGGACGAGGGTGCGGGCGGAGTCGAGACTTAGTTCCCGGTAATAGTTCGTGTAACGGGTATGTCCGGGAAACGCGATCCGCAGGTCGCCAAAGCTTTGATAGGGCATTCCCGAATTGGTCTTTGCCATGACCTTTTCGGTGGCGAGCGTCTGTGCTTCCAGATATTTGCCGGCGAATACTAGGTCGCGTATCCGGGGAATGTATTCCAGTGCATTGGGGTTGGCGTTGTTGTTGGGGCGTCCCGCCCAGATGGTTTCTTCATTCAGTTGTATCTGCTCCGTGGCGGGCGTGCCGTATACCATAGCTCCCAGACGCCCGTTCCCTAAGGGGAGGGCTTCCGTCCATACTTGTGCGGGGCGGTCGTACCAAAGTTTGTATTCCTGTGCGGACAGGCGTGACTCCTGTGCAGAAATATTGCCCACGGATACCAGTACAAACAGATAGCCGAATAATCTCTTTTTATTCATCTTTTCTAATAGCTTTTATACTTTTAGAAAAGGACGGTTAAAGATAGCTTTTGTACCCAGCAAATAGGTGATAAATGTCGTATTAATCCGGTCATTGCATGTAATAGCACTTGCTGGACCATTTCTTGTTGAGTACAAAACGCGCTTCATTGCGTCTCTTCTTTAAAGATATTGTATGAAATTTCAGATGATTCATATTCATGAGACAGATTAAACTGATACTTCTTTTAGCTTCCGCCTCCGTCACGGGAGCATTTGCACAGAACAACGGACTGACGGATATGAGCCGGAGCCGCTACGCCCGGATGATGAACACCGGCATTGATGCCGTACATTGGACGGATGGCTTCTGGGCAGAGCGCTTTGATGTGTTCAGCCGCCCCTCCCTGCAAAGCATGTGGAACACCTGGAACACGCCCGAAGTATCTCACGGTTTCCGTAATTTTGAGATCGCTGCCGGCATTTGCGAGGGCGAGCACTGGGGACCACCCTTTCACGATGGGGACATGTATAAATGGATGGAAGGAGTAGCCTCAGTTTATGCAGTTAACAAAGACCCCGAACTGGACAAACTAATGGACCGTTTCATTACTTGCGTCGTAAAGGCTCAGCGAACAGATGGATATATCCATACCCCGGTTATTATCGAAGAGCTTAATAAAGGAATCGATACTCATACTCTGGAAGAGCCGCATAAGCAAACAGTCGTCGGAACCAAGGTAGGATCCGAAGATGAGAAAGGCGCCTTTGCCAATCGCCTGAACTTTGAAACCTACAATCTGGGACATCTGATGATGGCCGCCATCGTTCATCGTCGTGCCACCGGGAAGACCACTCTTTTTGATGCAGCCGTCCGTGCCACCGATTTCCTTTGTCATTTCTATGAAACCGCTTCCGCTGAATTGGCCCGTAACGCTATATGTCCTTCCCATTATATGGGGGTAGTCGAAATGTACCGCGCCACGGGGAATCCACGTTATCTGGAACTGTCGAAGAATCTGATTGACATTCGGGGGATGGTGGAAAATGGTACGGATGATAATCAGGACCGCATTCCTTTCCGTGAGCAGTACCGGGCGATGGGACATGCGGTACGTGCCAATTACCTGTATGCCGGGGTGGCGGATGTCTATGCCGAAACCGGTGAAGAGCAATTGATGAAGAACCTGACCAGTATTTGGAATGACATCGTTACCCGGAAAATGTATGTGACCGGGGCTTGCGGTGCCCTTTATGACGGTACTTCGCCCGACGGCACCTGTTATGAGCCGGATAGTATTCAGAAGGTACATCAAAGCTATGGTCGCCCTTATCAATTACCCAATAGTACAGCTCATAATGAAACCTGCGCTAACATCGGCAATATGCTTTTTAACTGGCGCATGCTGGAAGTGACGGGAGATGCCAAGTATGCGGAGCTAGTGGAAACATGTCTTTATAACAGTATTCTGAGTGGTATCAGTTTGGATGGAAAGAAATATTTCTATACGAATCCGCTCCGTATCAATGCTGATTTACCTTATACACTTCGCTGGCCGAAAGAACGGACGGAGTATATCAGTTGCTTCTGCTGCCCGCCTAATACGTTGCGTACACTCTGCCAGGCACAGAACTATGCTTATACATTGGGTTCCGAAGGTATTTATTGCAATTTGTATGGTGCGAATACATTGACTACAAACTGGAAAGATAAAGGAGAAATTGCTTTGACACAGAAGACCGCTTATCCTTGGGAAGGCAATGTACGTGTAGAGTTTGACCGGGTGCCCCGCAAAGCCGGTGCATTCTCCCTTTTCCTCCGTATACCGGAGTGGTGTGAGAAAGCTATGCTGACCGTAAATGGAGAGCCGGTTCCGGTTGCCGCAAAAGCAAATACGTATGCGGAGGTAAAACGTACCTGGAAGAAGGGGGATGTGGTAGAGTGGGTGATGGATATGCCTGTCCGCCTGCTTGAGGCTCATCCGTTGGCGGAAGAAATACGCAATCAGGTAGTGGTGAAGCGCGGACCGTTGGTATATTGCTTGGAGAGCATGGATATGACAGGTGGCGGAAGTATTGATAATGTACTGATCCCTGCTGATATCAAACTCATTCCAAAGAAAGTGACGATTGAAGGTAGTCCGGTTGTTGCTCTTGAGGGCAAGGCCCGTCTGATTTCATCCAATTCCTGGGAAGGGATACTTTACCGGCCCGTTGGTTTCGCCGGGAAGACAGTGGATATCCGTTTGATTCCTTACTATGCCTGGGGGAATAGAGGGAAAGGAGAAATGACTGTTTGGATGCCTCTGGGGAGATAAATACAGATACGCGTCGTCCGCGTATCTATAATCAAACATTATGTCGAATAGAAGAATCATACTAACAACTGCCTTGTCGCTCCTCACCCTTGTAGGGCATGCAGGCGATATTTGGGTTTCCCCACGTGGAAATGATCAGAATGATGGTACCCGCCAATCTCCGAAGGCAACACTGACCTCCGCCCTGCGTCAGGCACGTGAGTGGCGCCGGACAGGAGATAATCGTGTGCTGGGAGGCATCACAGTGTATATGGAGGGCGGTGTTTATTCCCTCTATGAACCGGTATTCATTCGTCCTGAAGATAGCGGGACAAAGGGTTCGCCCACCGTTATTCGCTCCGTTCGTGGCGAGGATGCCGTATTAAGTGGTGGTGTGCCTATCAGGAACTGGAAAAAACAAGGAAAACTATGGGTGGCGGATGTACCGATGTTCAATGGCCGTCCGCTGGATTTCCGCCAACTGTGGGTGGATGGACAGAAGGCCACACGTGCCCGTGATGTGGAGGACTTTGAGAATATGCATCGCATTTGCAGTGTCGACGAGAAGACTGAAACTCTTTATGTGCCTGCCGCTGCCGTTCGGCAGATTACGGATGGGAAAGGCGCGTTAAAGTCAAGATACGCCGAAATGGTACTTCACCAGATGTGGTGTGTGGCTAATCTTCGGATTCGTTCTGTGCAGGTTTTGGGAGATAGTGCGGCAGTCCGTTTTCATCAGCCCGAGAGTCGTATCCAGTTTGAACATCCCTGGCCGCGTCCTATGGTAACGACCGATGGACACAATTCAGCTTTTTATCTGACCAATGCACGTGAACTGCTGGATGTTCCGGGAGAGTGGTATCATGATATAGATACCCGTAAACTTTATTATTATCCGCGTGAGGGAGAAAATATGCAATCAGCGGAAGCGATTGTGCCTGCTATTGAGACATTGGTGCAAATTGAAGGTACTTTGGATCGTCCGGTTACTAATCTTCGTTTCGAGCGGATCACTTTCTCATATACCACCTGGATGCGTCCTTCCGTAAAAGGGCACGTTCCTCTTCAGGCTGGTATGTATCTGACGGATGGGTATCGTATCGATCCGAAAATGAAACGGAATTACAGGAATCATCCGTTGGATAACCAAGGCTGGTTGGGACGTCCTGCGGCGGCAGTTCGGGTGGCTGCCGCTGGGGCGATAGACTTTGAACACTGCCATTTCGAGCATCTGGGCTCCACGGGGATGGATTATGAAGAAGCGGTGCATGGAGGAATCATCCGTGGTTGTCTTTTTCGTGATATTGCGGGGAATGGTTTATTGGTCGGGAGTTTCTCCCCGGCTGCTCACGAGACACATCTTCCGTACGATCCTGCCGACCGTCGTGAAGTGTGTACACATCAACGGATTGACAACTGTTATTTTACGGAGACGGGTAACGAAGATTGGGGTTGTCTTGCCATTGCTGCGGGATATGTAAGCGACATCCATATCGTGCACAATGAAATATGCGAAGTGCCTTATAGCGGTATCAGCCTTGGCTGGGGATGGACTCAGACAGTGAATTGTATGAAGAATAACCAGGTTCATGCCAATCTGATCCATCACTATGCGAAGCATATGTATGATGTGGCAGGAATTTATACGTTAGGTTCCCAGCCCAAGACCTATGTAACGGAGAATTGTGTGCATAGCATTTATAAGCCGGGTTATGTGCATGACCCTAACCACTGGTTTTATCTCTATACCGATGAGGGTTCGTCTTTTATCACCGTCCGCGATAATTGGACGGAAGGGGAGAAGTATCTGCAAAATGCGAATGGACCCGGAAATGTGTGGGAGAATAACGGGCCGGGAGTGGATGCGGCTATTCGTGAACGGGCAGGGCTGGAAGAGGAATATAAAGACTTGAAGAATAAATGATAATTTTAGGCGCGGATTACGCGGATTACACGGATTTTTTGATGAATCGATGTAATAGCGCAGCCTTTAATCCGCGTAATCCGTGTAATCCGCGCCTAAACTTTATAACAGGTTTACAAATTATCATTCAACGAATCTGGAAATCTTAATTCAATATTATAGTAGAAATGAAAAACAGATGGATCGTAGTTTTGGTTGCCATATCATTGGCAACTTGCACTTTTGCCCAGACCTGGATATGGTATCCGGGCGATTATGAAATATGGTTAGGCAACCGGATGAATAACCGTCGTACGGAGCGGGGTGCTTTTTTTCCTCCTTTTTGGAAGACCGACAGCCACTAT
>ERZ773133.2223-NODE-2223-length-18426-cov-11.246965_pt1 | contig 18426 bp, 18 predicted proteins | sample MGYA00580861_ERZ773133 | MGnify/ENA primary metagenome ERZ773133 (study PRJEB29015, sample SAMEA2737844) | human gut metagenome | biome: human gut; feature: human-associated habitat; material: faeces | place: China | collected 2012 ...
TCTGCGTAAGTAATATAAAAAATATCCACGCACCCCCTTGACAAAAGCTTTCAGAGGATACGCTGCTGGCCGCGATGGAAAACGCGGGCAAGGAGGATATGCCAGATGATGCCGAGCGCAAGGGCATCGGAACCCCGGCGACCCGCTCCGGTATCATTGAAAAGCTGGTGTCCTCCGGTTTTGTGGAGCGCAGGAAGTCCAAAAAGATCACAAATCTGCTGCCCACCTCCACCGGCACGGCGCTTATCACCGTTCTGCCTGAACAGCTCCAGTCTCCGCAGCTCACCGCTGAATGGGAGCACCGCCTGAAAGAGATCGAGCGCGGTGAAATCGCCCCGGACAGCTTCATGGATGGGATCGCCGCCATGCTACATGAGCTGGTGCAGACCTACAAACCCATCCCCGGTACGGAAGTCCTGTTCCCCTCCGGGCGCGAGATGGTCGGCAAGTGTCCCCGCTGCGGAGCCGAGGTGACGGAATCACCGAAAGGCTTTTTCTGCGAGAACCGTGCCTGTTCCTTTGTTCTCTGGAAAAACAGCCGCTTTTTCACCGCCAAGAAAAAGGTGCTGACAAAATCCCTTGCCGCTGCGCTTTTGAAAAATGGCCGCGCCCCGCTGAAAGGCTGCTACTCCGAAAAGACCGGGAAAACCTATGATGCCAGCGTTCTTCTGGAGGACGATGGACAGCGCACGGGCTATAAGATGGTGTTCGACAATGGCTGATGCGCCGCGTATGGATCACAAGCAGCTCCGCCGCGCCAAGAAGCTCATTCGGAAGCTCTGCTGTAATTACGATCACGGCAACTGCCTTGCTCTGGATGATGGAGAGCCTTGCGCCTGCGTACAGGGTATTTCCTACTCGCTGCTGTGCAACTGGTTCCGAAATGCGGTGCTTCCCACCGACCATGAGCTGCTGGCCGACGTGATGCGGGAAAGGCCGGGGAAGCGCTGCGCCGTCTGCGGTAAGCCGGTCTATTCTTCCTCCAATCGCGCCAAATATTGCCCCGCCTGCGCCAAGCAGGAGCGCCGAAAGCAGGACGCCAAACGAAAGCGTGAACAATACTGGAACCTCCGCAAATAGAGGGCGTAAAAGCCCCGTGCCGCAAGGCTTTTTCCATGCGGAATCACAAGGGGCTGCGTCATTCTATCCGCAAGCTCAAAAACAACGTCTATCTGCGGAGAATCGCCCCTGTGCAGGATGTGTTTTCTTCTGCGCAGGGGCGCTATTTTTTCTGAAAGGAGATCATCATGGCTGAAAAACAAACCAACAAAGACCGGATGCGGGAGATCGTTGACAGCATCGAAAACGGCATCAAGGAGCTGTTCGAGAGCGATAAGTACCAGCAGTATCTCTCCACCATGAGCCGCTTTCACCGCTACTCGGTCAACAACACCATGCTCATCTATATGCAGCGCCCCGACGCCACCCATGTGGCGGGCTTCAACAAGTGGCGCGATCAGTTCGGCAGGAACGTCCTGAAAGGCGAAAAAGGCATTCGCATCATCGCTCCCACTCCCTATAAGAAAAAGGTCGAGGAAATCAAGACCGACCCCGAAACCAATGCGCCGGTGCTGGATGCAGACGGCAAGGCCATCATTGAGGAAAAGGAAATCCGTATCCCTATGTTCAAGGTGGTGTCCGTCTTTGATGTGTCACAGACTGCGGGGAAGCCCTTGCCCCAGCTTGCCGCCGATCTGAGCGGCAATGTGCAGCAGTATGAGGTTTTCATGGAGGCGCTGCGCCGCGCTTCTCCCGTTCCGATGGAGATAAAGCCCGTTGCGCGGGATACGGACGGCTTTTTCAGCATTAAGGCGCAGAGCATCACCATCCGCGCCGGTATGAGTGAGGTGCAGACGGTATGCGCCGCCGTCCATGAGATTGCCCACGCCAAGCTCCACGACTACGAACACATGACGGAGCTTGCGGACGATGGTGAGACGATCCTTGTCCCCGGCGAAAAGAGCCGCAACACCGAGGAGGTCGAGGCCGAAAGCATCTCCTATGCGGTCTGCCAGTATTACGGCATTGAAACGGGCGAAAACAGCTTCGGCTATATCGCCACATGGTCAAAGGGCAAGGAGTTGAAAGAGCTTCGCGCCAGTCTGGAAACCATCAACAAGACTGCCTCCGAGCTGATTACGGACATTGACCGGCACTTTGCGGAGATTTGCAAGGAGCGCGGCATCAATCGTGAAGAAGTGAGCGCCACACAAACAGACGAAGCGCTTTATCTTGTGGATGGCTCGGTATATCTCCATGTGCAGCATACAGACGGCGGTTGGGACTATTCGCTCTACGACAAGGAAAGCAAAAAGCTGCTGGATGGCGGTGTTATTGACAGCAGCGCCATTGAAGATTCGCCGGTTGCATCTGTTGCCGGGGCTGTCCGAACGGAGGTATTTGCCATTCAGGGCATGACACCAACCAAGGTGACATTTGCAGATATGAGAATTCTGGAGGACTTGCAGGAGGCGCAGATTACGCCGCCCTTGGACAGCGAACAGATCACCGGCGCAGTCGCTGTTCCCACCGATGCGGCAGATAATATGCTCCCGGAGTTGGAACAGGCCGTCCCGATGCCTGACCCCACGCTGACGGTGGACGATATGCGCAGCTATGGGTATCTGGATAGCGATATGCTCCCACTTTCCAAGGATCGGGCGGTGGAGCTGCTGGAGCATGACATCACGGTTTATATGCTCTATCCCGACAACGCCGAGGAAATGGTCTTTGAAGCCGAGGACATCATCAAGCACGACGGAATGTTCGGCGTCACAAGACCGGATTGGGATGCGGTCAAAGGCCATATCCCACCCCGCGATGTGGAGCAGCGTTTTTTGAACAGTCCCACCGATTCTATGGCGATCTACCAACTGCGCCGGGATGCGCCGGTGGAGCTGCGTTTTGCCAACCTCGGCAGTCTGGCCGCGCCGCCTGACCCGGCCAACTATGAAGCCGTCTATACCCGTGAGGTGTACCCGGACGATGATACCAGCAGAATCCTTGAAAACTTCTACTACATTTTCAACGACGAGCGCCCCGGCGATTTTGTGGGACACAGCCTCTCCGTCAGCGACATCGTTGCGCTGAAACAGGACGGCAAGGTATCCTATCACTACTGTGACAGCATGGGATTTCAGGAGCTGCCCGCCTTTCAGAAACGGGAGAATTACCTGAAAGCCGCCGAAATGTCGATGGAGGACGATTACGGCATGATCGACGGCATTATCAACAACGGCCCCAAACAGCCCACCGTCGCCGACCTTGAAGCACAGGTCAAGGCCGGTATGTCCATCTCCTTGATGGATTTGGCAGAGGCGGCACACCGGGAAAAGAAGAAATCTGTGCTGGAGCAGCTCAAAAGCCAACCGGCCCAAGAACGTCCACACAAAATAGCGCCCAAAAAGAGCGCGGAAAAGGAGCTTTGATATGAACATCACCTTTGAAGAACGCCAGCTTATGAGCCTCTACAACACCGGCACCCGCACGGGCTTGATCGCGGCGCTGGAGGAAATGCGCGGCTACCTCGCTGCGGATGAAACGGAGCTGCGGGAGCTGACGGACAGCGCCATCGCAAAGCTGCGCAGGATGAGCGACGCGGAATATGACGCGCTCGACCTGTTCCCCGATTTTGAAAAGGAGGATATGGATGCCGAGTAAAGTACAGCTCTATGCGCAGATGGCAGACCGCACGGCGGAGCAGATCACGGGAAGCTACCAGAAGTGGACGGCATTTCTGACCACCGCCGCAAGGCTGTATAAGTACCCCTACAATGAACAGCTCATGATTTTCGCCCAGCGCCCGGAAGCCACGGCCTGCGCGGAATACGACCTTTGGAATAAGCAGATGCGCCGCTATGTGCGGCGAGGCAGCAAGGGCATCGCCCTTGTGGATACCAGCAGCGACCAACCCAAACTCCGATATGTATTTGATGTTTCCGACACCAGCGGCGGCGAGAACTCTCGCCGCCCTTATCTTTGGGAATACCGGCAAGAGCATCGTGAGGTGGTATCTGCGGCGCTGGAACAGCGCTTCGATGTTTCCGGTGAAAACGGACTTGCCGATCAGTTGGAGCGTGTGGCGGCGCAGCTTGTAGATGAATACTGGCACGACAATCGGCGCGATATTGTCGGCATCGTTGACGGTTCCTTTTTGGAGGACTATGATGAGTTCAACATCGGAGCCGCTTTTCGGAACGCCGCCGTTGTCAGCACCACCTATACGCTGCTGTCCCGCTGCGGGATGCAGCCGGGAGATTACTTCGAGCATGAGGATTTTCTGAACGTCTTTGATTTCAACACCCCGCAGACCGTCGCCACTCTTGGAACGGCCATCAGCCAGTCCAGCGAGCTGGTGCTGCGGCAGATCGAAGTCACCATCAAGAATTACGAGCGCGAGAAAATTGCGGAAAGGAGCGAAAGCCATGAGCGAACTGACCTACACCCGCAGCGGGGATTATCTGATTCCCGACCTGAGCCTGACCGAGCAGCCGCAAGCCCCGCTGGGCAAGTACGGCAGGATGCGGAAGGATTACTTGAAGGAGCATCGTCCGGTGCTGTGGAACAGCCTGCTGCTGTCCGAGAGACTGTACCCCCATCTGCGGGAGATCGACGAGGCAGCGAACAACCGACTGGAACAGATGATGCCGGAGCTGATGAAGTCAGCGGGCGTGACGGAAGCGCTGAAAGCCAGCGACCCGATGAAGTGGGTAGGGCTGATGAACACGCTGAAAGCGCAGGCCGAGGAAACGATCCTCACGGAACTGGTGTTCAGCTAAATATGTTCGATGCCCCCACCGGGGCGCAGATGTCCTTCTTCCCCTCAGAGGCAGAACAAATTCAATCCATCGCAGAAGCGGAGAGTGTAACACCCTCCGCTTTTTCTATGTTCATTTCTCAGAATGATATTGACCACATCCTGCGCGCGGGCGGTAATGCGGATGCAGCGCGGATGAAAATTGCTGCGGAATTCTCCAAGCAAAAGCCTTTAGAGGATCGCGTGGCATTTCTGAAAGCTCTTTATTACGGCGGCAACGGCCTGGTTACGGATAACGGCAGGCTTTCCGCATGGTACGGGGACGATGGTATCCATATTGCAACCGGAGATACCTCTCGCTATCTTCGTTCTGCCCAAGTGATAGGCTGGGCAGATGCGGCGGAGCGTATTGAGGAACTTCTGGACGGCGGCGCATTTGCCACCAATCTTGAGGTCACGGAAGCCCCGCGCTATGAGCGGCTGGGTATTGCTGTGGATGTCTGGAACCTTTATCACGATTTCTCGGATGAAGCAAAATCGCTGGGGTATCTGTCCTGCTTGGGCAATATCCATAGCACCAGCTTTCCAGAGGAAACGGAGCGCCTGACGGATGATCTGCTGAATCCGGAGTTTCGGGAAAGGCTTCTGGCAGAACACAGAGTATTTCTTGACGCATACCGTGAGAACCGGGAGCTTCTGCGTTTCCATTTCCACCGTCCGCAGGCGCTTCTTACACGTATGGAAGATCTGTCATTGCCGCGCAAAGAATATCACTCCGATATGGCGGCTGTTCCGAAGACGGGCCGGTTTATCACTGAAGATGAAATTGCGGCTTCTCTTGCAAATGGAAGCGGCTTTGAGGGTGGAAAGACCCGCATCTATGAGTTTTTCCAGACTCCGCACACGACAAAAGAGAGCGCTGATTTTCTGAAAAAAGAGTATGGCATCGGAGGACGCACCCATGCTGTATCCAGAGAAAGCGGCAGCTATGAAGATCACGGCAGCAAAGGCATTGTGCTGAAAAAGAACGGCTGTGCAGACATTCAGATGAATTGGAACAAGGTCGCTTCGCGCATCTCGGAGCTGGTTCGGTTGAACCGCTACCTTACGCCGGATGAGCAGGCAGCCTATGACAAGGAAATGGCGCAGGACGCCATGCGGAACGCGGTTTATAACGACTATAACGACGTAAAGGCGGCGCACCCCGATGAAATTGTGCTGTATCAGGTTGGGGACTTCTTCGAGCTGTATGGCGAGGATGCGCGGGCAGTTGCAGATGATCTCAGCCTTGAGCTGACGCGCCGCAATTTGGAGGGAGTAGGCCGTGTTACCATGTGCGGCTTCCCTGCAAAGGATTTGGAGAAATACGTTGAAAAGCTGCGGGAAAAGCATGATGTAACAATTTCGCGCATTGGCGATTCCGGCCATGAACACACGGCATATACGCTTCCGTCCATCGACCACGAGGCAGAACAGGCCATCAATGCTTATGAAGCAGAGTTCGGCGCGGACGGCACGAGGGTGTTCCGCGATCCTGCCGCCGACGCGCCGCAGCCCACGGTACGGGAGCTGTTTGACGGGTACAAGCTGACCGTTGGCAACGCGCTTTCCAAAGATACGGCTTTTGTCAATGCCTGCCGCAATTCAGACCGCCAGAACGCTTATCTGGAGGGTGCGGACGCTATCCGTCGTATTGTCACGGCATCTGATGATCTCCAGCTTGTCCGCCTGTACTTTGATATGCCCGCGTTCCATAACCGGCTGCATCAGGAGCTTTTGGAGGAACTGTATCCCACGCTGGCAGCGACGGTCGCACCATCTCCCTATCAGATCACACAGGAGGACATTGACAACGCGCTTCTGGAGTGGCACGACAACCTAAAGGGCAAGCAGGAAGTCGCACTATATATGCAGGCGCATGGGCGAGAACGCAGCACCGCCGCATGGCTGGCTGCAAAATATGGCTGGGAAGATAGCAAAACTCCCATGTATATCCATGTAGGAAACGCCGAGCCGGTGACTCTCACATGGGCGCAGGTACAGCGGCGGTTGGCACAGCTCATCCGCGAGAATAAATTTTACGATGAGAATGAGCGACTGCGGTTATTTTCACCTGACCGATACTCCATTCGTCTGCATCCCGGCGAGGGCGGAATTACCGGCATTTGGGATGAGGTGTTGGAACGGTTCTGCGGAGATGGGGAACAAACGCTCCGCTTTGCAGAACAGAATAACGCCATTGCTTACTTGACTGGCATCAAACGGGATATGGGAATTGAGCTATCCCCTCCGGCGTTTACAACACCGCTTGGCTATACTTATCATATTGGAGATCGCATTTCATCCATAGAGTTAGACCACATAGCAGCAGTCGGCGCTATCGCGCGTGTAGATGAAGATCACGTCTGGCACACATTACCGAACGCACCCGGACAGGAACCTGTCAGCATCGACCGCAATTCCTTTGAACGCTACCTCGACACCAGATATTTCGAGGTTTCTGAACCGGAGCCGCAGCGCGTCATTGCGGCGCAGCACACAGAACAGCCAACCCCGGAGACGCCGCAAGCGGTTCAAAACCTTATGGGGCAGCGCGTGGAAATTGATGGTAAGTTCTATAACGTTGATTCCGCAGATGAAACTGTCGCGCATCTCAGCGTCGTTTCATCCTCCAGCGAGAGCAATCACGAGCCGGAACACAGAACCGAACCGGTTTCCGCTGTCCTCACACGAATTACAGATCAGGGTCGTGAGCTTGCGCCGAATATTTCGGCATATCAGGCGCTTCGTGCAGAGCATCCCGAAAAGCTCATCGGTGTCCGTGTCGGAGAACGGCTGCTTTTTTATGGCGCGGATGCAGAACGCGCCGCCAGCGCTTTGAATCGCCGCCTGCTGCAACGCGATATTCCCGGTATGGGCGAAACCGCTGTGACCGGCTATGATTTTGGACAATGGGCAAGCGCCGCAAAGCGGCTGCTGGAGCATGGACACAGCTTCGTGTTTGCGCAGCCAAATGAAACCGACGGCTATGATGTTATCAACGAGGCCGATGCCAAGGAGTATATCCCCATTGGCATGGAGCTGGAGATTGACGGACGGAAGTTTGTCATTGACAGCGTAAATTTCGGCACGGATGAAGTATCTCTGCGCGATGTAACTTTTCAAAACAGGCAGGGCTTTCCCATCTTCCGCGCTGAACACATTGCGTTTATACGCTCGTTTGTTGAAGAGCAGGAACGGGAGCAGCCGCAGCCTGTCACCAAACCCGTCGCGTTCTATCCTGCCGAGAAAACGCACTTGCCCTACAACATAGAAATCCAAACGCTGCACATCCCGGAACCGGAGCATGACCCGCCCTCTGCGGAACCCGCCAAGCCTGAACCGCCCGCCATGAGCGAGGAAGAAGATCTGATTCTGGAGCAGGAAGGGCGCGCGGCACTTTCGGAAATGGGCGAATTCGTGCCTGATTTTGATGATGCCATCTCACAGGCCGAGATCGACGAGCCTCCCGCACACCGTCCTGCGGTATCCATCCCCGTTGACGGCGAGTGGCAGGGCTTTCCCAGCGTTGCCGCTGCGGAGCAGGCCGCTTACGCTGACTTCAAGGCGGCAAGCCACCGCGACGCGCAGAATTTCCACATCACCGATGATGCCCTCGGCGTCGGCGGCGCAAAAGCAAAGTTTCGGGCAAATATGGCGGCGATCCACCTCCTGCAAGAGCTGGAGTTTGAGGGCTTACAGGCCAGCCCGGAGCAGCAGGAAATCCTCTCCCGCTATGTGGGCTGGGGCGGTTTGGCAGATGCGTTCGATGAAAATAAGCCAAACTGGTCGGACGAGTTTGCAGAGCTGTACGCCACACTCTCCCCGGAGGAATACGCTGCGGCCAGAGCGTCCACGCTGAATGCCCATTACACCAGCCCCACCGTTATCAAGGCGATCTATGAAGCGGTCGGCAATATGGGCTTCCAGACCGGCAATATTCTGGAACCGTCAATGGGCGTCGGCAACTTCTTTGGCCTGCTGCCGGAGCAGATGCAGGGCAGCAAGCTCTACGGCGTGGAGCTGGACAGCATCACCGGACGCATTGCCAAGCAGCTTTATCCCAAGGCGGACATTACCATCGCGGGCTTTGAAACAACGGACAGAAAAGACTTCTATGACCTCGCCGTGGGCAACGTCCCGTTCGGACAATATCAGGTAGATGACCGGGCTTATAACAAGCTCGGTTTTTCCATTCACGACTACTTCTTTGCCAAAACCCTCGACCAAGTGCGTCCGGGCGGCGTGATTGCGTTTGTGACCTCCCGCTACACGATGGACAAGCAATCGCCCGAAGTCCGCAGGTACATCGCGCAGCGGGCGGAACTGCTGGGTGCCATTCGTCTGCCCAACAATGCGTTCCGCGCCAACGCCGGTACGGATGTGGTTTCGGACATTCTCTTTCTCCAAATGTACTATAAGCCAAAGCCTGTCAAGCGGGTAGAAATCCCAAAGCCCAATGGCAAAATACGTCCTCTTGGAATCCCGACAATCGTGGATAGGTTGGTTCAGCAATGTATTTTGCAGGTAATGGAACCAATTTGCGAAGCTAAATTTTATGAGCGGAGCAATGGCTTTCGCCCGAACCGGTCAGCCGAGAATGCGATTGCACAGTGCTACAAGATGATAAATCTGCAAAAGTTATATTTTGTGGTCGATGTAGACATCAAGGGTTTCTTTGATAATGTCAACCACACAAAATTGATACAGCAGATTTGGCATATGGGTATACGGGATAAAAAGCTATTGTGCATCATCCGAGAGATGTTAAAAGCACCGATTGTTATGCCGGACGGAACGGTCGAACACCCAATAAAGGGTACTCCGCAAGGAGGCATTCTCTCACCGCTCCTATCGAATATCGTACTGAATGAACTTGATTGGTGGATTGCCTCCCAATGGGAGAATATGCCCACCAAATATGAGTATAGCTGTGAAGTACGGCCAAATGGCACAATCAATAAAACGGCGATTTATGGTGCTTTCAAAAATACCACTAAACTCAAGGAAGTGCATATTGTCCGCTATGCAGACGATTTCAAGTTATTTTGTCGGAAACGCAGTGATGCAGAAAAAGTATTCATTGCTGTAAAACTGTGGCTGCAAGACCGGCTCAAACTGGAAATCAGTGAAGAAAAGTCGAAAATCGTTAATCTGAAACGGCACTACTCCGAATTTCTTGGATTTGAAATGAAAGCAGTCAAGAAGCGGAAACGGTATGTGGTTAAATCGCATATGACTGAAAAAGCCATTTCAAAAGAAAAAGCCGCTCTTATTGAGCAGGTCAAGCAGATTGCCCATGTTCAAGACCGAGATGACGAAGCCAGAGAAATTACTCTGTACAATTCGATGGTATTCGGAATTCACAACTACTACCGCTATGCAACCATGATTGCAACGGATTGTGAACAGATACACCGGGCAGTGTCTACAGTGATGAAGAACAGACTTTATGGCAGGCTTACGAAAAAGGGGCAAATCAATGAGGTCTATATCCGCAAGAATTACGGTGATAGCAAACAAATTCGCTTTATCAGCAGTAAAACCGTAGCACCTGTCGGATATATTCAGACCAAAACCCCATTGTTCAAGAAGAAAAAGGTTTGTAAATACACACCGGAGGGTAGAGCAGAAATTCACAAAAAACTTGGCATTAACACTTCGATTATGCTTGCGCTGATGCGTATAAAAGAGCCACGACGAAGTGTTGAGTACATGGACAACAGGATTTCTCTTTACGCCGCACAATACGGGCGCTGTGCTGTGACAGGAAAAAAGCTTTGGCTTGATGAAATACACTGTCACCACAAACAGCCATTGAGCAATGGCGGCACGGACAAGTATATGAATCTGGTAATTGTTCACAGGGATATTCACCGGCTGATTCATGCTACAGACCCAAATACCATTGCCGTATATTTGAACCTTTTTCAACTTGATAAAAAGGCGTTAGCAAAACTGAACGCCCTGCGAGTTCTTGCAGGACAACCTGAGATTTAATACAGTTTCTTAACTTTGAAATTCTTACTATTCTAATGATTCTTTTGTAATGATGGAACGCCGTGTGCGGGGAAACTCGCATGCACGGTGTGAAGCGGGGGAAAAGGTGGAAAGCGGTGCTGGCGCACCGCTCAGACCTTACCTATCGCTATCGTGGCGTCCCCGTGATCTCACACAGCGAAAAGGCCGCATTGAGCGTCAGGGCAATCAGAACAAGCTCGTTCATGTCTGCCGCTATGTGACCGAAGGGACGTTTGACGCCTACCTCTGGCAAACGGTGGAAAATAAACAGAAATTCATCTCTCAGATCATGACCTCAAAATCTCCGGTTCGCTCCTGCGAGGATGTAGACGCTACAGCGCTGTCCTTTGCGGAGATCAAGGCGCTGTGTGCCGGTGATCCCCGCATCAAGGAGCGCATGGATTTGGACATTGAGGTGTCCAAGCTAAAAATTATGAAGGCAGACCACAACAGCAAGCAATTCCGATTGGAGGACAGTCTGCTGAAATACTTTCCGGAAAAGATAGAAGAACACAAGGGCTTTGTTCGTGGGCTTGAGGCGGATATGCAGACCCTCGCAGCGCATCCGCTCCCGGCAGAGGGCTTTGTCGGCATGGAGATTCGCGGCGACCGGCTCACCGATAAGGAAAACGCCGGTGCCGCGCTGCTGGACACCTGCAAGGAGGTCAAGGGCAAAGACCCGGTACAGATCGGCAGCTATCGCGGCTTTACCATGTCCGTTGCTTTTGATTCCATGTGGAAAACGTACACGTTGACGCTGAAAGGCCAGATGACCCATCGCGTTGAACTCGGCTCGGATGCCAGAGGCAACCTTGTCCGCATCGAGAACGCGCTGGATAAAATGCCGGAGCGTTTGCGCAGCGTTCAGGAGCAGCTTGAAAACCTCTATAACCAGCAGGCAGCGGCAAAGGCTGAGGTCGGCAAGCCGTTCCCGCAGGAGCAGGAGCTGGCCGCGAAAACTGCGCGGCTGATTGAGCTGGATATGGAGCTGAATCTGGACGGCAAGGGACAGCCGCAGCCTGAGCAGGCGATTGCAAAATCGGCGCGGCCTTCCGTTCTGGACAGGCTGAAAGCGCCGCCTGTTCATGGCGCACCGGAAAAGCCCCACAAAAAAGAAATGGAGGCACGATAATGAAAAATCTCCCCGTTTACAAGCACCCGGCAGCCTACGCCAGAGAGCATGACGAGCTTGCGGTCTACCGCGCTTCCAATCAAGCGAACACGGCCTGCAAGGAAGCGATTGAAGCCGCCATCCGTGACCACTACCGGGATAACCGGCTGGATGCAGCGGCGGTCGATCAGGTGGTGCAGCAGTTCGGCTATGACCGCGCATTTCATATCCTCGCCATCACCGTCTGTCAAGCGGACTGGGACAGGCGCTATTCTCCCGACAACAGGGCTTGGGCCAACGCCATGTCCATCCCCGCCAATCCTGACGCATGGGGTACTGACCGCAACTGCTATCTGGCCGTCAACAGCCATCCCGGTCTGGTCGATCTGTTTCTCAGCCAGACCCGCAAAGCCTATGCGCAGGAGCGGCAGAAAACCTCTGTCCGGGACAAGCTGAAAACGCCGCCTGAAACAACTTCGCCGAAAATTTCGGCGAAGTCCAAAGCCCCGGAGCGATGAGCGGTGGCAAAGCGCAAACGGGACATTCAGCTCAAATTCCGCGTCACGCCGCAGGAACGGGAAATGATTGAAACAAAGATGGCACAGTTCGGCACCACCAACATGGCGGCGTATCTCCGCAAGATGGCGATTGACGGATACGTGGTAAAGCTCGATCTCCCGGAGCTGCGGGAGCTGGTGTCCCTGCTTCGGTATTCCAGCAACAACCTCAACCAGCTCACCCGCCGCGCCCACGAAACAGGCCGCATCTATGAGGCCGATTTGGAGGACATTCAGCAAAATCAGGAACGGATATGGACGGCGGCGGAGAAAATCGTTTCCTCGCTGGCGGCGCTGAAATAAGTCGCAGGGGTGGCGGTTATTCCGCCGCCCCTGTCCGCACAAAAGCCACGCATCGTTGCAAAGCGCGCGCTGTCATGGTATTCTGATATTAGAAAAGCATAACGTCTTTGAAAAGGAGGCCGTCAAATGTCTATTCTGAAAATTATCCTTGTGCCGCTATCGCTTATCCTGTCCATGTTCGTCTGGCTGTGCGCGGGGCTGCTGTCCTGCTCCGGCTTCGTGTTCAAGCTGGCAAGCGGCCTGCTCTCCCTGTTGGCCATCGCCGTGATGATTACCTACTCTGTAAAAAACGGCATTATCCTCCTTGTGCTGGCGTTTCTAATCAGCCCGATGGGACTTCCGCTGCTGGCGGTGCAGGGACTTGGCAAGCTGCAAGACGTGAACGCTGCCATGAAAAACTTCATCCGTAGTTAAAGCGCAAGCCGGGGCGAACGCCTCGGCTTGCTTTTTCATAAATTCCGTCTTTGATTTTACTCAAAGAGATTGTAAAAACTACCTCTCTGTGCTATAATGTCTACGAACGTTAGAGAGGTGAGCATTATGAAGCACTATGAGAAGCTACTGGAATTAGGCTGTTTCAGCAAAAACGATCTGGAGCAGATCACCGGCAGCGAAGCTGCGGCCAAATGGCTTTGCCGGGAGTATCAAAAGAAAGGCTACATTGAGCGCGTAAAGCGGGATTTGTATGTTGCTATCAGTCTGGAAACTCAACAGCCCATTGCCAACCGCTATGTGATCGCCTCTCACATCAGTAACGATGCCGCCGTGTCGTATCACAGCGCGTTCGAGTTTTATGGTTACAGCAATCAGGTCTTTTACGAAACGCAAGTGACCAGCGAGAGCCGGTTCCGGGATTTTGAATACGACGGCGTGACATACCGGCGGATTGCCCCGCGCATTACTGGCGGTATCACCGAGATAAACGGCACCCGTGTCACAACGCTGGAGCGGACGGTAATTGATTCCATCAATCTGTTTGAGAAAATCGGTGGGCTGGAAGAACTTTTGCGCTGCCTTGCGCTGATCCCCGCGCTGGATGAAGCAGCGCTTTCGGCCTGCCTCGCGGAGTATGAAAGCGGCTTTCTCTATCAAAAAACGGGCTATATTCTGTCCGCCTTTGCAGCCAGTCTTGGCCTCTCTGATAGTTTTTTCGCCATGTGCAAATCGCACCTCCCGAAAGGAAAATCCTATTTATCAAGCGAGAGCCACGGCTTCATCTGGCACGAGGACTGGAAGCTGTATGCGCCGAATAATCTGATGCACATGATAGATAAAGGGGTAACAGACTATGATGCAATTTGACAGAATGACCTTGGGCAAGAAAGCCCGTGAATTGGGCTTCGTCCGTGATACCTTTGAAAAGGTTTGCCGTCTGGCCGATGTGCTGGATTTTATTCAAAAGGATGAGCTGCTTTCCAACGCGCTGGCGCTGAAAGGCGGAACGGCCATTAACCTGACTATCTTCAATTTACCCCGGCTGTCTGTTGACATCGACATGGACTTTTCTGAGAATGTTCCCCGTGAAGAAATGCTTGCAATACGGAAGCAGATCACGGAGCGGATCAGTAAATACATGACCGCCGCAGGGTATCATCTGAGCCAGAAATCCAAAACATATCACGCTCTGGACTCCTTTGTTTATGAGTATCAAAATACTGGCGGGATGAAAGACAACCTCAAAATCGAGATCAATTATATGCTTCGCTGCCATGTGTTAGCGCCGGTGCGCAGGACGGTCAATCTGCCTTGGCTGGAACAGGAGCTTACTGTTTTGAGCGTCGATCCGCTGGAAATCTACGGTTCAAAGATCGTTGCACTTCTCAACCGCGCAGCTCCCCGCGACCTCTATGACATACATACAATGATGGAGTATGGATTGTTTGACGAATCGCAGGAACCCATGCTGAAAAAGTGCGTCATGTTTTATAGCGCCATTGGCTCCGACAACGTTCCAGACCGATTCCATTTTGAGCAGATCGCCTCGGTGTCCCAGCAGCGTGTCAAAACCGACCTTATCCCGGTGCTGCGTCGTGGCACTTGGTTCGATGCGCAGCAGGCGCATGAACAGGTCATCGCCTATCTGGAAAAACTGCTGACGCCGGACGAACGGGAGCTTTCATTCTGGTCTTCGTTTGGCCAGCAGGAATATCACCCGGAGCTGCTTTTCCAAGACGCAGATATTCTCACTCGTATCGGGCAGCATCCGATGGCACTCTGGAAATGCAGCGATAGGCAGAATAAGCCCGCAGCAGAAACGGACTGAGGCCAGTATGAAGAAGCACGGACATTACTGTAAAATCTGCGGCGAGTATAAGGCAAACGAAAAATTCTCTGGCAAAGGTCATGCCGCCCATATCTGCAAAGCCTGTTCTACTCTGCCACCGGAAAAGAAAGCTGAGATGCTGGCAATCAACCGGCTGCTGAATCTCCCGTGGCAGCTTTCCAAAGAACAAAAAGATTGGTTAAGGCGCAGGACGCATGATCGCCGCACCGAGGTCAAAGCACTTGCCCAGCAGCAATACGAAGTGCGTTTTGGATACACGCACACTTGTGATGAGCTGGATGATGCAGAAGAAATAGAATAGTGTAAAGCGGTCTGCTACGGCAGGCCGTTTTACTTTTCAAGGAGGTGTCCAACATGGCAACCACACACCTGATGCCCCTGCACACCGGCAAAGGCCGCACGGTGGGACAGGCCATCAGCGACATCATCGACTACACCGAAAATCCACAAAAGACGGACGGCGGCAGGTTAATTACGAGCTGGCAATGCGATAGCAGGATCGCCGACGCCGAGTTTCTTTTCACCAAAAATCAGTACATCCAAAAGACCGGCAGAGTGCGCGGCGAGGATGATGTGATCGCCTACCATCTGCGGCAATCCTTTGTTCCCGGAGAGATCACACCAGAGGACGCGAACCGTTTGGGCTGCGAGCTGGCCAAGCGATTCACCAAAGGCAATCACGCCTACATTGTCTGCACCCATATCGACAAAGCCCATATTCACAATCATGTGATCTGGAACTCCACCGCACTCAGCCAGACCCGGAAATTCAGAAACTTTTGGGGTAGCAGCCGCGCCGTGCGGCGGCTCAACGATACTATCTGCATCGAGAACGGCTACTCCATCGTGGAGAATCCGAAGCGCCACGGCAAGAGCTACAACAAGTGGCTGGGCGACAAAAAGAAGCCCTCCCACCGGGAGCGGATATGCGCAGCCATTGACGATGCGCTGGCACAAAAGCCCGATAGCTTTGAAACGCTGCTGGAGCTGCTGCGGCAGGCCGGGTATGAGGTCAAGGGCAAGAAACTCCCGTCCCTGTTGGGCGGCGAACAGAAAAAGTCCATTCGCATGGATACCCTCGGTGACGGCTATACTCCCGCAGATCTCCGCGCGGTGATTGCAGGTGAAAAGGCGCATACGCCGCGAAAGAACGCCACCGCGCCGGTCAAACCGGAAAAGCGCAGCGGGAATCTGCTGGTGGACATTCAGGCCAAATTACGCGCTGGCAAAGGAACTGGCTATGCGCGTTGGGCAACATTATTCAACCTGAAGCAGATGGCGCAGACGGTGGCCTATCTGCAAGACCATGAGCTTTTAGATTACGCCATTCTCTCGGAGAAAGCGGCGGCAGCGTCCGCTCACTTCAACGAGCTTTCCACAAGGATCAAATCTGCGGAAACACGCATGGCCGAGATTGCCGTGCTGCGGGAGCATATTGTCAATTACGCCAAGACCCGCGATACCTACGTTGCCTATCGCAAGGCCGGGTACTCCAAGAAATTTCTTGCAGAGCATGAAAGCGAGATCACGATCCACAAGGCCGCAAAGAACTATTTTGATGGACTGGGCTTCAAGAAGCTGCCCACCATCAAGGCGCTGAATACCGAGTACGCCGAGCTGCTGGCGGAGAAGAAAGCGGCCTACGCCGACTACCGAAAAGTCCGTGAGGAAATGAAAGAGCTGCTGACGGCCAAGGCCAATATCGACCGTATTCTGGAGCTGGACAAGGAGCAGGAGGAAGCGAATGAACGACGGAAAAAAGAGACGGAGCAACGTTGAGCGGTCTGCCTATAAGCGATTTGCAAAATCGCGCAGCCGATGGATTTATCCATCGTTCCAGAACACAAATTTTGTGTTCTGCGGGGATTGGGGCAGCGCCCCAACAAGCATGAAACAGGCGGGCTCCGTGTAAACGGAATCCGCCTGTTTTCGCAAAGTGGGTACCGCTTTGCATTGCTTGCCGCTTTCTTGCCCCCGTTCGTACCCCCGTTTTCCCCTCTACCCATACTACAATCCGAAAGGGGCGTTTTGGCCAGTTTCGGAGGACTTTTTCAAAAAATGTCGCTCCTATCCGTAACTTTTCTCTGAACACTTCGCCGGATGCCTTGTGTTTCTTCGGATATTCGTATATAATGTATCGTGTTGAGTATTATCCATGCGGAGGTGCGGTATGAACGGGATCAAGGGCTATATCTCCATTCGGGAGGCGTCCTACCGTTGGGGCGTGTCAGAGCGGCGGGTCAACCAATATTGCGCCGAGGGGCGAATCACCGGCGCGTCCCGGTTCGGGCGCTCATGGGCGATCCCGGAAAACGCGGAAAAGCCCTCCGACCCGCGCTTCAAGGGGCAGCACCGCGATTCCGGCAGGACAAGCACCTGACGAATCCCCTCCGCATTGGAATTGGAAGCATCCGCAAAAAGGAAGTGAACGCTATGACTTGCGACGAGAGCTTGTACCGCCAATATCTGAGCGGTGACGACGAAGGGCTTAATGCCCTGATGAAAAAATACGGCGACCCCCTGACCCTGTATATCGACGGCTATCTGCACGACGTTCACGAGGCGGAGGAGCTGATGCTGGATGTTTTCGCCTATCTGTTCACGAAAAAGCCAAAAGTACGGGACGGCGGCTTCAAGGCGTATCTCTATAAGGCGGCGCGGCACATGGCACTGCGCCACAAGAGCAAGCGAAAACCGCTATTCAGCCTCGATGCGCTGACCGGTGAGCCGGACGGACGGCTGCTGGCGGAGGAGGTCATACGGACGGAGGAGCGAAACCGCATCCTGCACTTCTGCATGGACGAAATGAACCCGGACTACCGGGAGGTTTTGTACCTCACCTATTTCGAGGATATGAGCTACGCACAGGCGGCGGAGGTCACGGGGAAAACGGTGAAGCAGATCACCAACATGGTGTATCGCGGAAAAGAAAGCCTGCGAAGGCTGCTGGAACGGGAGGGAATCACAAATGCGGAGTCATGAGGAGCGCGTCGCGGAGACGAAGCGGCGCATCGCCCAAATTGAGCGGGAAAAACGGCTGCGGCGCAATACGATCACCATGGCTTCCGCTGTGGCGGCGTGCCTTGTACTGTTCATCGGCGCGTCCCTCGCCATGCCCGGTATTGCCGCAAGCATCCAGACAGGCGATTATTCCGGCTTTGAAACGGCGGCAAGCATCTTTCACAGCGGCGCGGCCTTGGGATACATCGTCATTGGGCTGCTGGCGTTTTTACTTGGCGTGTGCGTGACCGTTCTGTGCTTCCGGCTGCGGCAGATGAACCGCGAGGACGGACAGGACAGGGAAAGCGAGGATGCGCATGGAGCTGATTGAGAACCTGCTGCAACTGCTGGTCAC
>ERZ773133.2224-NODE-2224-length-18425-cov-6.649592_pt1 | contig 18425 bp, 10 predicted proteins | sample MGYA00580861_ERZ773133 | MGnify/ENA primary metagenome ERZ773133 (study PRJEB29015, sample SAMEA2737844) | human gut metagenome | biome: human gut; feature: human-associated habitat; material: faeces | place: China | collected 2012 ...
AATAATATACCGAATGGCGCTAATCACTTATCACTAAACACTAATCACTTTTGTTTTTTTTCTATACTGGAAAGAAACAAATCCCGCCAACAGGTTAACATAACAAATTACAATATCCCCCCTCCGGAATATAGCCTGTAACAGGCATTTTTCTCTTTAATGTAACCTCAGCAAAACAAGATGTAACATCCGGAGGAAATCTGTAACATAGACTCAACTTTCTGAAATACGATTCTTCTTCCAAATCCTCTTTTCTGCCTATTTTTGTAATCGTCATCCACAATGACAAAACAGAAGTCTATTAATAACAATAAAAACGCACTAATACTATGAAAAGAAAACTTCAGTTGCTCACCGGAATCGGATGCCTGTGTCTGTGCTTCCTTTCCTGTTCACAACCTCCCTACAAGAACCCGGCTCTAAGCCCGGAAGAACGCGCCAATGATCTGGTAGGCCGACTTACATTGGAAGAGAAAGCCGCATTGATGCAAAACACATCTCCTGCCATCCCCCGACTGGGTATAAAAGCCTATGACTGGTGGAATGAAGCGCTGCACGGCGTAGGACGTGCCGGACTGGCCACCGTATTCCCGCAAGCCATCGGTATGGGAGCTTCTTTCAACAACGAACTGCTTTACGATGTATTCACCGCAGTTTCGGATGAAGCACGTGCCAAGAATACCGAATTCAGCAAAGAAGGCGGATTAAAACGTTATCAGGGGCTCACCATGTGGACACCCAATATCAACATCTTCCGTGATCCGCGCTGGGGACGGGGACAGGAAACTTACGGAGAAGATCCTTACCTCACAGGGCAGATGGGTATGGCAGTGGTACGCGGCCTGCAAGGACCTGAAGGAGAGAAGTATGATAAGCTGCATGCCTGTGCCAAGCACTATGCCGTACATTCCGGTCCGGAGTGGAACCGCCATAGTTTCAATGCCGAGAACATCGACCCGCGTGATTTATGGGAAACTTATCTGCCCGCTTTTAAAGACCTGGTTCAAAAAGCGCATGTAAAAGAAGTGATGTGTGCCTACAACCGCTTTGAAGGTGAACCCTGCTGCGGAAGTAACCGCCTGCTTATGCAAATTCTGCGTGATGAATGGGGATATAAAGAAATCGTAGTATCGGATTGCTGGGCAATCAGCGACTTCTACAACAAAGGTGCCCATGAAACTGATCCCGACAAACAACACGCTTCCGCCAAAGCCGTACTCTCCGGAACAGATGTGGAATGTGGCGACAGCTATGCTTCACTGCCCGAAGCCGTAAAGGAAGGATTGATTGACGAGAAACAGATAGACATCTCCCTGAAGCGCCTGATGAAAGCTCGCTTTGAGTTGGGTGAGATGGACGAACCTTCGCAAGTGTCCTGGGCACAAATTCCTTACAGCGTAGTAGATAGTAAAGAACATCGTGAACTGGCACTCCGTATGGCACGTGAGAGCCTTGTGTTGCTGCAAAACAATCAAAGTTTACTGCCTTTAAACAAGAACCTGAAAGTGGCCGTGGTAGGACCTAATGCCAATGACTCCGTAATGCAATGGGGCAACTACAATGGTTTTCCCTCACATACCATCACTCTATTGGAGGGCATCCGCGAATATCTACCCGAATCACAGATCATCTACGAACCCGGATGCGACCTGACCTCCGACGTCACTTTGCAAAGTGTATTCCAGCAATGCAGCATGGATGGCAAGCAAGGTTTCAGTGCCAAATACTGGAATAATACGAAACAGGAAGGAACACCGGATGTAACCAATCACATCAGCACACCCTTCCACTTCATCACCACCGGTGCCACGACCTTTGCTGCCGGCATCAACCTGCAAGATTTCTCCGCCAGTTACGAATCCGTATTCCGTCCCGCCAAGAGTGAAGATATCGCCTTCCGTTTCCAGACTCAAGGGATAACCAAACTCTCAATTGACGGCAAGGAAGTTGCCGCAGGCATGAACTTCAAAAACAAGTCCAAAGTCTACACCCTCCAGGCAGAAGCCGGAAAAGAATATCGTATCAAGATTGATTTTGCTTTCCGCAACCGTGATGCCGCACTCGATTTTGACATGGGACGCGAAGTTCCCGTTGACCTGAAACAAACCGTAAACAAGGTAAAAGAGGCAGATGTTATCATCTTTGCCGGAGGTATATCCCCGGCAGTGGAAGGTGAGGAAATGCATGTCAACATTCCCGGCTTCAAGGGAGGTGACCGCGAAACCATCGAACTTCCGTCTATCCAAAGCCGTCTGCTTGCCGAATTGAAGAAAGCCGGAAAGAAGATCGTATTCGTCAACTTCTCCGGTTCCGCTATCGCCCTGACTCCCGAATCGAAAACATGCGATGCTATCCTGCAAGCATGGTATCCCGGTCAGGCAGGTGGTACAGCCATTGCAAACGTTCTATTCGGAGATTATAATCCGGCAGGACGCCTTCCGGTGACTTTCTATAAGAGCACCAAGCAATTGCCGGACTTCGAGGACTACTCTATGAAAGGACGTACTTACCGCTATATGACGGAAAAACCGCTCTTCCCCTTTGGTCATGGGTTGAGTTACACGACTTTCCAATATGGAAACGCCTCATTGAATACATCTGAAATCAAAGATGGGGAACAAGTTATTTTGACTATTCCTGTTAGCAACACAGGTAAATACGATGGTGAAGAAGTGGTACAGGTATATCTGCGCCATCCGGGCGATAAAGAAGGACCTTCACATGCACTCCGTGCCTTTAAACGTGTAGCGATAGCTAAAGGGGCAACAAATAATGTCACCATACCTTTGAGCAAAGAAAATTTTGAATGGTTTGATACAAGTACCAACACTATGCGTCCGATAGAAGGTGATTATGAAATTCTGTATGGCGGTACATCAGAACTGAAACAACTGAAATCAATTCCTATCACTATTAAATAGCTCGCTTAACTCCTTTAAATTCACTAAAAACATTCCTTTATGAAGAATTTATTCTATCTCCTCCTCTGTCTCATCGCCGGAGCATCGTGCAGTCAGGCAGACCCGACAAAGCCCTGGGATAAAGGTGCCTTTGAGACACAGAAATACCGGAATCTCTTTGCCGAGATGGGTTATAAACAGGCAGACATTGACGCCAAACTCAAATCCGTCTTCGACGGTGTGTTCTACGGCCCTGACAAAGTATATTTCGAAGTAGGCGATTCTATGGCATATATCAGCGACGTCAAAAATCATGACGTCCGCACCGAAGGTATGTCCTACGGATTAATGATTGCCGTCCAGTTCGACCGTCAGGATATCTTCGACCGTCTCTGGCGATGGGGCACAAAGTACATGCAGCACCAGGATGGTCCACTGAAAGGTTACTTTGCCTGGAGTTGTGCAACGGACGGTACCCGTAACTCCCAAGGCCCCGCCTCCGACGGAGAGCTTTACTATGTAACCGCCCTCATCTTCGCTTCCAACCGTTGGGGAAATGACACCGGCATCAACTACCTTGCCGAAGCCCAGAATATCCTGAACTGTTCCATGGAGAAAGACGGCACAAACCGTGTAATGCCTTTCATCAATGTGGAGCATAAGCTCATCACTTTCGTTCCGGACATACATGGCGGACGTTTTACCGACCCGTCTTACCATGTACCCGCTTTTTACGAAGTATGGGCACGCTGGGCCAATGACGGCAGAGCTGACTTCTGGCGTGAATGCGCCGAACGCAGCCGCGAATATCTGCATAAAAGTATCCACCCCGTAACTGGACTAAACCCCGATTATAACAACTATGACGGCAGTTTGCTGGGCAACAACCGCATCATCGGCGATGCTTTCCGCTTTGACTCCTGGCGCGTACCTATGAACATCGCCTTAGATTACTCCTGGGCATGTGCCGACAAAGAGTGGCAACAGGAATACGGCAATAAAATCCAGAACTTCCTTTACAGCCAGGGTATTGATACCTTCGTAGATCAGTATAACGTAGACGGCACGCAAGTAAAAGACACCCTCCGGGCCGGAGAGCATAAGGCATTAAGACATTCTTTAGGTCTGGTTGCTACTTCCGCCGCCGCCTCACTGATGTGTACCCACGAGAAAAGCCGCGAGTTTGTAGATAAGTTATGGAACGCAAAACATGAGCCGTATGAAGACGGATATTTCGATGCTTACTATGACGGATTGCTCCGCCTCTTCGCTTTCATGCATCTGAGCGGAAATTATAGAATCATATTCCCGGAAAAGTAAAGAATAAGTAACAAGCAATTGCAATATACTTGTAGGGGTAACATTGCCCCTACAAGTATAATATAAACACACCATTACTACAGAAAGCGTTAAAAACTACCGAAAGCACCCCTTACCACTACCATAGATATCAAGAATGAACAAATAGTTTTATTTTTTGGTGCTATACTACTACGATTTCAAAACAATCTTCACTACGTTTGTAATAAGTAAAAGTTACGCATAATGCAACTACTTATCACAATGCCACAGTCACTTTAATTAAAACTATATGAATAAACTAATTCTTTTGGTATGCACAGTTCTGATGGCTGGATGTACCGCAACTACAAAAGAAGAACTGACCGAATCCGGATTGAAGCGAAGCGATTTCCAGACAGAAGTCAATGGTGAGAAAACGGACTTGTTCGTTCTGAAGAACAAGAACAAGATGGAAGTGTGTGTCACTAATTTCGGAGGCCGCATCGTATCGGTCATGGTTCCCGACAAGGATGGAAACATGAAGGATGTGGTATTGGGCTTTGATTCCATACAGGACTACATCAAATATCCGTCTGATTTCGGAGCAAGTATCGGACGATATGCCAATCGTATTAACCAGGGACGCTTCACACTGGATGGTGTGGAATATCAATTACCGCAGAATAACTACGGCCATTGCTTGCATGGCGGTCCGAAAGGTTTCCAGTATCGTGTGTACAAAGGGGTACAGAAGAGCGACCAGGAATTGCAACTGACTTATCTGGCAAAGGACGGAGAAGAAGGATTCCCCGGCAATCTGCAATGCACCGTTATCATGAAACTGACAGATGACAATGCCATCGATATACAATATGAAGCAGAAACGGATAAACCTACCATCGTCAACATGACCAACCATTCTTACTTCAACCTGGATGGTGATCCGTCTACGGATAACTCCGCTTACCTGCTGACACTGAATGCCGATAGTTATACTCCGGTAGACAGTACTTTCATGACAACCGGCGAAATAGTAACAGTAGAAGGGACTCCCATGGATTTCAGAAAGCCCACCGCTATCGGTGCTAATATCAACCAGGACTTTGAACAGTTGAAGAATGGCAACGGAATCGATCATAACTGGGTTTTGAATACTCAAGGAGATGTAAACAAGGTGTGTGCCACCCTTGAATCACCGGCTACCGGCATCGTTCTGGATGTTTATACCAATGAACCCGGTATACAGGTATATTGCGGCAACTTCCTGGATGGAACTTTGACGGGCAAGAAGGGAATCGTTTATAACTTCCGTGCATCTGTCTGCTTGGAAACACAGAAGTATCCTGATACACCAAATAAGCCGGAATGGGCATCGGCAGTATTAAAACCGGGAGAAAAGTATCATAGTCAATGCATCTATAAGTTCTCGGTACGAGAATAATCGGAGTACGATTTTCGTAAAAATGAGCGATAAGAATGTTCTGTATTTCTTCTCTCTCAAGACCTGAACCGTATCCGGCCCGTATTTCCTCCGTATCTATACGCATGGACCAGATACGGACCAGGTACGGGCCAGACACGGACCGGGTATGGTTCAAATAAGAATACTGTTCTAAATCTCCGATTATCAGTGATAAGAATTACGGTATTCCTGCGGTGTCAGTCCGGTTGTCTTCTTAAATAATCGGTTAAAGTAGGAATAGTCATCGAAAGAGAGGGCAAAAGCTACATTCTTAACGGACATCTCATCAGTTACCAAAATGAGTTGTGCTTTTTCTATTTTCTTCTGATTGATATATTTTGAAGGGGTCACACCAGTTTCTTTTTTGAATAAACGGATAAAATGATCTTTTGACAGACATGAGTTCTCAGACAAAGTTGTCAGATCTATGGCCTCATAAATATGTTTGCGTATATAAAGAATAGCTTTCTCTATCCGATCGTCCTTTGTCTCCACTTTAATTTGCGCACGCTTTAAGAAACGTGCCAGTAACTGGTATACAATACCACGTGATTCAACCTTGTCACATAATGCACGCTGCTTGTTCTTCAGAAGATTTTCCATCAACGTCGAGTTATTATCATAAGTCGAGGGGTCCGATTTAGGCAAACTCATGTGAGGATTTATCGCACACAAGCGTTGAAACAACGCCAGATCCAGATCGCCGGCAGGTATCTCTACCGGAAATTCCCATTCATCCAATAAGTTCGTATCTGATTGATGCTCCTCATAAATGTGCAGATAGTAATGGCAGAAATAAGAATTACATATATAACTGTGTATAGTAAAAGCTGGGATGAAATACAGATAATTTGGTTTCAGAATTTGTATACCTCCCGATAGTTGTATTTGAGCCGTCCCTTCTGTTATATAGTACAAACGCGTAAACGGGCTATTTACGTTTTTCCAATTCCAATCTGCATTGTGCACAGCCAAACCGACATTCAGCACTAAAGGGTGCAATTTATCAACCAATAAAGCCATAGTATATAGTATTTAGTAATTTGATAAAGGTAAGTGATTTTATTAAGCCTTCAAAATAGTTATCGATATTCTCCATATAAAAATCGTTCTCATCCTATCTTAAAAGGCTTTTTCTAATAAATCTATCGATATATTCCAATACAAGCACTTTTTAATCCTATCAAAGCTACTAATTAATCCATATCTTTGCAATGTACAATAGAAATAATATTAATACCTATGAGAACAAAAATTTTATTAGCATCTTTAGCTCTTTCGATAGGGACATTATCTGCTCAGAACTATCAAGTTCCAGTATCGGAAAAAAACGAACCCATGATGAAAGGTAAATTCCAACCCACATGGAGTTCACTGGAAAATTATCAAGTTCCCGAATGGTTTAGAAATGCAAAGTTCGGAATATGGGCACATTGGGGGCCACAGTGTGTAGAAGGTTCAGGCGACTGGATGGCACGTTCCATGTATCTGGAAGGATCAGCGGAATATAAACATCATGTAGAGCACTATGGACATCCTTCTGAAGTGGGTTTCAAAGATATTATTCCTTTATTTAAAGCTGAAAAATGGAACCCGGATAAATTGGTTGAATTCTATAAAAAGATAGGTGCACAATATTTCTTCGCTTTAGGCAACCATCACGATAATTTCGACCTTTGGGACAGCAAATATCAAGCCTGGAATTCAAAAAACATGGGACCAAAACGTGATATTCTAGCAGAATGGGAACAAGCTGCACGTAAGTACGAACTTCCATTTGGTATCAGTTTCCATGCCGACCATGCCTGGACTTGGTATGAGCCCTCTCAACGTTATGATAGAAACGGTCCCAAAGCGGGTGTTCCTTACGATGGTACACTGACAAAAGCTGACGGTAAAGGTAAGTGGTGGGAAGGATACGACCCGCAGGATTTATATGCGCAAAATCATCCGATGAGTAAAGGAAGTTGGGTAGACGGTATGATACATAGCCAATGGGCTTGGGGAAATGGAGCATGCCTACCTACACAAGAATATTGCACGAACTTCTATAACCGCACGGTAGATGCTATCAATCGTTACAATCCTGATCTCATCTATTTTGATGTAACAGTAGTTCCATTCTACCCCATCAGCGATGCAGGATTAAAGATCGCAGCTCACTTCTACAATCATAATATGGCCACTCATAAAGGAAAACTGGAGGCTGTCATGCTGAGTAAGATATTGGATGAAAACCAACGCAAAGCTATAGTCTGGGATGTAGAGCGCGGGGCACCCAATGAGATTATGGAGCAACCATGGCAATCCTGCTCATGCATTGGAGGATGGCATTACAATACATCTATTTATGAGAATAACTGGTATAAATCCGCGGCAGATGTTGTAAAACTATTAGTTGACATCGTAAGTAAAAATGGCAATCTGCTGCTCAGTGTTCCATTACGGGCTGATGGTACCTTTGATGAAAAGGAGGAGAAAATATTGAATGAATTCGGAGATTGGATGAATATTAATAGAGAGGCCATCTTTGATACTCGTCCTTGGGAAATATTCGGTGAAGGTCCGATAGCTGAAGCAGATATCAAAATTAATGCACAAGGATTCAACGAAGGATCATATAGCAGAGCTACGGCACAAGAAATCCGCTTCACACAGACTAAAAAGGACTTATATGCTACGGTTCTGGCTTGGCCGACAGAAAAGCAAATACTCATCAAATCATTGTCTGATGAAAGTAAATTATTCCCTGGTAAGATTAGTAGAGTGGAATTATTAGGTTATGGCAAAGTTTCATTCACCCGTACGGACAAAGGGTTACTTATAAATATGCCTGATAAACAGGTTAATAAGATTGCTCCTGTATTCAAAATAAAGAAATAACTCACACTAAATAGAAAGATTGGTTTATCGGCTTTTTTAAGTCGATAAATCTCAACTATTCCTTTAAGAGACAATAACCAATTAAATGGATGGATTACAGCCAATAGAAATTGACCAATTATAATAGACTTGGTACCACCCAACAAATAAGTAAAATAAATATAGCATCATACTAAAAAAGATGTTGTTTTTGATTAGTATCTATAAAATCGGAGGACAAACATGAAACGATTAATTGCCTGCCTATTACTAATAACACTGTCACTTCCCTACATCAAAGGGAAAAACCACAATACTGGCTTACGTGTCCTTTTTATTGGTGACTCTATCACTGACGGGAACTGGGGTGGTGGCGGCAAAGCTTCTGCTGAACGTAACCACTGGGATAAGAATCATTTATTCGGTAGTGGATATATGTACCTATGTGCAGCAGAATTCACAGGACATTACCCTAAAGCTAATCTTGAATTCTTTAATAGGGGAATAAGTGGCAATACTCTTGATGATCTTTACAACCGCTGGGAAGAAGACGTTCTAAATATCTGCCCTGATGTATTATCTATCCTGATAGGTATTAATGATGTGAGTCACGCTATGGAAAAAAGTTTGCCAGCACAATTCGATATAAAGATTTGGGAACAGAAGTACCGCTTTTTACTTGATCAAGCATTGGCCCAAAACCCTAACATACAAATTGTTCTGGCTCAACCTTTCGCCATTAACATATCTAAGATAGCCGAAAGATTTAATGAACGAATGCAGTTACTTGCACAGTGCACCGAAGTAATTTATAAAATAGCAAAAGATTACAAAGCTATCTTTCTACCTTATCAATCCGTTTTCGATGAAGCTATTAGAAAATATAACGTTCCTCCTTCACATTGGATATGGGATGGGATACATCCTACTGTTTCAGGGCACCAGCTAATGGCAGATTTATGGGTCGAAAAAACTAAAAACATTTTACTAAGTTCTTCTTTACCTTCTACATTGAGCAGTGCACAATCCCCTCACAGAAAGGAGGCCTGTATAGCTAAATACAAAAAGAGGGAGTGCTATTAGTATGTCAACTTTTTACACAGGCATAATATTCCACTAAAAAGAAAACATTAGTCAACACTTAGAAAAACAAAGATATAATAATTAAAACATATATTTATGTTACCAAATCAAGGATACATAGTAAAGCAATACTCTATACCGATTAAAAGGTATTGTCAAACATTAAATTTAAAGAACAATCCAGCTTTAATAGCAGAGTACCGTAAAGTACACAGTAAGTCGGAAGCTTGGCCCGAAATTCGTAAAGGAATCCGCTCTATTGGTATTCTGGAAATGGAAATGTACATATTAGGATCGCAGGTATTCATGATCATAGAAACACCTATCAACTTTGACTGGGAAACAGCAATGAATAAGTTGGCTCACCTACCCAAACAAGAAGAATGGGAAAACTATGTATCCAGATTCCAGGAATGTGTACCAGGAAGCACTTCTGCTGAAAAATGGAAATTAATGGAACGTATGTTCTATCTATATGAATAAAAATATCACATTATGAATAGAATTACTGCATATAGTATTTTAAGCTTATTTTGTATAGGGCTTTACGCTCAATCCCTGAAATACCAAGGTTACCCCTCCCGCAATGGAGATATAAACTTAAAGTCCAATTTTGCCAATCCTCCTAAAGGATATGGAAATGTTCCTTTCTATTGGTGGAATGGGGATTCTCTGAAATATGAACGCCTGATGGATCAACTCTCCATTCTAAGTGACGCATCAACTGATGGGTTATCAGTAAGTTATATCCACACACATCCACAAGTAGATGTTGAGCTCAATGCCCAAGGTTATGGAAGTTTTGGACGTGCGGATGCAGGCATACCCGGATTCTACACAAACGAATGGTGGACTTTATGGAATCAATTTTCTGGCGAATGTGCAAAAAAAGGAATCGGCCTAGGAGTAGATGACTACGTTGTAGGATGGGCTAAGAATGGATTCTATGTAGATGAAGTGCTACAAAGATCGGATTTTCAAGATTATCAAGGCCGCTTGCACTGGAATACCTACATACTTCACTCCGGTGAAGAACTGAATATCACTCTCCCTGAACATACTCTTTCCGCCATTGCATATCCGGGTAAAATCAATCTGAAAGAATATATAAAAGACAGAAAACTTAAATGGAAACCCCAGCTAAATGAAGAGAAAAAAATATATATTACTTACACAACTGCATCTCCCGAACTACATCCGCAATATGGACAACGTTTGGTCGAAGTATACTTCAATCGTTTTGAAGAAAAACTTGATGCACAAGGAAGAAAAGGTTTAAATTACTTTTTCCAAGACGAGCTACACTACAACCTAAATATCCATTCTTGGTGTGAAGACATGCAGAAAGAATTTAAAAACAGAAAAGGGTATGACATCCTTCCCTATTTACCAGCCTTACAAGAATACATAGGAGAAATAACCCCAAAAATTAGACTGGATTACGCACAAGTAGTTACAGAACTGGCAGAAGAACGATACTTCAAGCCCGTTTTCGACTGGCACAATAGTCGTGGATTAATCTATGGTTGTGATAATAATGGACGTGGACTTGAACCTCTCCAATATATGGACTACTTCAGAGCTATCAGTTGGTATACAGCCCCAGGTAACGATGCTCCTGCCAGAGGTTCTAGTTTCCAGCAAACCAAAGTATCGAGTTCGGTTGCCCATCTATACAAACGTCCTCGCACATGGTTGGAGGCATTCCACAGTATGGGCTGGGATAGTAATGGTGAATGGCTAACTTCACAATTAGATCACCACATAATAGCCGGAGGCAATTTACTATGCCTGCATGGACTCTATTATTCCACGCACGGAGGATGGTGGGAATGGGCACCTCCCTGTTTCCACTTCCGTATGCCTTATTGGCCACACATGAAGCTATGGCTAAAATATGCACAAAGAATGAATTTTATACTCAGTCAAGGGATACATGTATGTGATATTGCTGTTATGTATCCCACAGAATCAATGCAAGCATATCCGGAAGCACAACCTGATATTCTTTGGAAAGTAACAGATCAACTTAGTGCATGTGGTCTAGACTACGATTTTATTGATTACCAATCTTTGCAACATGCAGAAATAAAATCAAAACAACTTCATATTTCTGACGAGAAATACAAAGTACTTATTTTAGCCGACATAAAAGCTTTACACCATGAAACATTGCTCAAAATCTATGAATTCTATAAAAAAGGTGGTATTGTCATAGCCACTGGTGAACTACCTAAAGCAACCACCTTGACGGGTGAAAAAGATAAACGAGTAGAAAGTATTCTGCACGAAATCTTCAGCGGCAAAGGTATTCTAGAATCTGACATTGAAAAAATACCTCAACAGATAACTTCACTCATTACTCCCGATTTTAAAACTTTAAGCGGAAAGGGTAAAGTACTCCATCGCAGAATAGGCAATCAGGATGCCTATATGGTTATGAATATACATAAAGGAGAAGAGATATTTTTCAGGAGTAAAGGAAAAATCGAATATTGGAATGCCAGAAATGGAATTATTTCCGAGGTTCCCATTCTCAAACAGACAGAACAAGGCACATGGATAAAATACGATGCGGAATATAATGAATCCAAACTATTCATTTTTTCACCAGGTGCACCTGTTTATGATAATCAAAAACAAACTCAACTTCAGGTAGTTCAGGAAATACCTATCGATGGAGATTGGGAAATTGAAGTAATACCTACGATGGACAACAAATGGGGAGATTTCCGACTGCCGGCTACAAACGAAATAATTGGACCAGAAGCACGGGAATTTACATATCAATTCATCCCGACTCAACAGGAATTCTCCATCACAAAAGAACAGAAATTGGCTTATAGTGGAATTTATGGGTATGCCCCATATATGGAAACTATGGTTTTGCCTCACACAGTAGAGCTAAATGAATCACTTATAAAAGGACTTCCTAATGAGAAATGGACTCCTTATTGTTATTCATGGCAATATGGTGTTTTTGATAACCCCGGAAGTCAAGGATTTCATGGGTTGAAGGGGAAAGTAGATAACCGCTTTATCATTCTTGATCAGGGGGGGCATCAGGTTTTCAAAACCTATGTATATGCTTCAGAAGACGGCTTATACCAAATGATACAAGAAGGAGAAGTCCCTGATTATTGCTACCTGGACGAAAATCCCGTAAAACAAGAGATAGTAACAATGAAAAAAGGCTGGCATCAACTTATACTTGCTTATGCCAATACACCTAAAGAGAATTACATATTAGCAGAGAAGAAAAGTAATAGCACGGACAACAGAAAGCGCAGTGCCATCGTTTTCTATCCTAATGATTACGCTGATATAAAAGAGAATTATGCTTACGATACCATTGTAGCAATGAAATGGTTTCAAACAAAGCATCTGCCCTATAGCATCCAAAAGAATGACTCCGGTACATGGGTGTATCAATTTCAAACAGCTCCTGGTACAGAGCAAATGAGAATGCAGGTTAAAGGAAAGATCACCCAATTATGGATAAATGGTAAAGCCATCACAAGTAAAAGTTTAAAAAAAATAAAATCAGACAGTTACTTACTGAACATGGGAAAGAACTACACTTCTGAAATATGTACTATCACAATAACTGCTGAGCCTGAACTCGGATATATTGGTCCTGCCTTCTTTACAGAACCGGTAAAAATGAAGTGCAACGGTGGAAAAATACCAGTTGGTAACTGGACCGATTTCGGTGCATTAAAGTTCTACTCCGGAGGCATAAATTATATCAAGAAAATTAATTTACCGACAAATGAACATTCACTGAAAACAACTTTAGATTTAGGCAAAGTCAATGCTACTTGTGAAGTCAAAATCAATGGAAAAGTAGTAGATGTATTAATGCATTCACCCTACAAGTTAGATATCAGTGATTACATAAAAACCGGAAATAACCGGATAGAAGTACTGGTATATAGTACTCTATCCAATCACTATCAAACTATCCCTTCTGCATATCGAGGCAAGCCTGTATCTGGGCTATTGGGACCTGTAAAAATGACAATTTATAAATAAGTTTTAGATTCCAAGAATAATGAAAAGAAACATACTAATTTCAATTATGGTATTTTGGGCATACAAAACAACGCACATTACCAAACTTTGAAGCGCATTACTGTTACCATCTGGAAACAATATCCGATCATTGACCTGTAAATGCAATGGAAATAAAAACTGAATGATTTCCGAAAGTAGGACTTACCGTTCTTTAGACTATCCTTTCGGAGATTATTCAGGTTATCATCGATATTATTCATTTAAAAGTCGTTTTTATCCTATTATAGTAAATAAAAAGCACTAACATTATCGATATTTTACAATACAAACACTTTATAATCCTATTATAGCCATTTATTATAACGTATCTTTGTGATATATAACAAAAGAGAAAGTTATAGCTATAAAAACCATTATTTTATTAGTCTTTTTTACACTTATAAATAAGCATTCATTTCATTCAATAAATATCTAAAATCAAAAACATGTTACTATGAAACTCAGAATTCTATTAATGCTATTGTTCTTATGGGGAATAACATTTGCTTCTTATCCCCAAAAAGTAACAATGAAGTTTGAAAAAGTAAAGTTAGAAAAAATCTTTTCTACAATTGAGCAACAAACAGGTTTGACTGTTTCTTATGATCAGTCTACTGTAGACCCTAGTGAAATTGTATCAGTGCAAGCTGATAAAGAGGACCTATCTTCAGTCTTGAGGCGCCTACTACAAAACCACAATCTAACCATCGAAATTGACAGCACAAAAGTTCTACTAAAAGATAGAACTGCATCAATTTCACCTATAAAAGAAAATAAAACTCTGACTGGTATAATTCTTGATGAGAAAGAAGAACCAATAATAGGAGCTAGTATAATGCTGAGAGGAACATCTACAGGTTGTATTTCCGATATAGATGGGTGTTTCAGTATTGCTGTTAAACCAGGTGATATTTTGAAAATTTCTTATGTAGGATATTTAGAGCAACTAATTACAATAAAAAGCCAAAGCACTTTACATATCGTCATGCTGGAAGATACAAAAACGCTAGATGAAGTTGTTGTAATTGGTTATGGAACAGCTAAAAGAAAAGACTTTGCAGGTTCCGTTTCTTCTGTGAAATTAGAAAATTCTCCTATCGCTTTATCGCCTAATACAAGTGCTATGGAATCATTAAAGGGAGCTGTTACAGGCCTAGATGTCGGATATTCAAATTCTGCAGGTTGTGCTCCGGGAATTCAAGTGCGTGGGCAGAATTCAATCTCTGGTTCTAATGATCCTTTAATAGTTGTAGATGGTATTATTTTCATGGGATCACTTAACGACATTAATCCTAGTGATATTGCCTCCTTTGACATCTTAAAAGACGCAACTTCAGCGGCAGTATATGGTTCACGCTCTGCCAATGGGGTAATTTGTATCACCACCAAAAAAGGTAAGCAAGGGAAACCTATTATTTCGTTTAATATGAATAATAGCATGCAAATGTGGGCTTGCAAACCCGATTTGATGACTGCTGAACAATGGTTAGATGCTACTATGGCTCGAAATAACTATTTGGATGCAAGCTTCATGACGGGGCAACAATTAGACAACTACAACAATAGTATAAGTACAGACTGGTTGGATTTAGTATCACGTACGGGATGGACTCAAGACTATCAAGCAGCGGTATCCGGTGCTAGTGATCGCATAAATTACTATTTTTCATCAGCTTATACAGATAGTAAAGGTATTATTGAAGGAGATGACTATAATCGAATCACTTTAAAAGGAAAAATCGATACCAGAATTAATGACTGGTTAAAAGTTGGTGCAGATGCATCGTACACACGTTCCGATTATTCAGGAAATAGCGCAAGTCTTTGGGCTATACAAACAATGTCCCCCTATGGTGTTCCTTACCGTAATTCAGAGGGTATGTTGGAAAAATATCCAAATGGGACAAACGAATCAGTAAATCCTCTTTGGGGAGTAAACGATGGTACACAAGATAACCTAGATATTCGCAATACTTTCCGCTTAAACGCATTTGCAGAAGTTAGTATTCCATATATCAAAGGATTATCCTATCGTTTGAACTATTCAACTAATCTGGAGCTCCAAAATGAGAGTAATTTTATTCATGAGTCTTATTATACCTCTGTTGGACCTTATAATGATGAAGATCGGTATTCAGTTTCCACACAAAAGAACTATTTAGCGAGTGCTAACGGCTATGATCAAGACACACGCACTTCCAGCTGGGTTATTGACAACATATTAACCTATTCAAATAAATTTAGCAATCACTCTATAGATTTGACTGCAGTTGCCACCCGAGATAGTAAACACTATAAACTCAAAAAAATGACAGGTAGCGACTTTGCATCGAACGGTAATACTATATTAGGAATTGATGGTCTACCATTTGCTACTACTCAGAAATTAGCTAAGAATGCTTGGAAGCAGGCAAATATAGGATATCTCGTAAGAGGATCATATAACTACCGCGATACTTATTATCTCACAGGATCATATAGACGAGATGGAGCTTCTGTTTTTGGAGTAAATTCTAAATGGGGAGATTTTGGTGCCGCTGGTATTGCATGGCGTGTAACAAATGAAAATTTCATGAAAAAGTTTACAGCATTAAATGATTTAAAACTAAAAGTATCTTGGGGACGAAATGGTAATCAGGGGATAGGAGCCTATTCAACTTTATCTCAAGTTTCTGCAGGCTCTGCAGGTGGTATCAAAATTACCTTTGGCAATTCCGGCAAGGTTCTATATGGAATTAACCAAGGAACTATTGGAAACGTAAATCTTGGTTGGGAAACAACAGAGGCTTGGAATATTGGTTTTGAATCAACATGGTTTAACAATCGATTATTTCTAGATATGGATGTATATTTCTCTAAAACATTTGATCAGTTATTCCGCCGTACAATCCCCGTGATGACAGGTTTCAATAACATTTATTCTTCCATGGGAGAAGTACAAAATCGAGGTGTAGAAATTACTTTGCGTTCTGTTAATATGCAAACCAAAGATTTTACCTGGAACAGTGCATTAACCTTCTGGCTAAATCGTGATAAATTAAATCACCTTTATGGAGAAGATTTAGATGGCGATGGTAAAGAAGACGATGATATAGGTAATAACCTTTTTATTGGTGAGTCTATTCATTCCATCTATGGGTATAAACAAGACGGAATTGTTCAAGAAACAGATGTAGAATATATGGGAAAAAATGGAGTTTCGCCAGGAAGTCCAAAATATGTCGACATAACAGGAGATGGTGCTATCACAGCTGAGGATCGTCACATAATAGGAAACAAAGCCCCAAATTTCAAATTAAACCTAAGCAACACCTTGAGTTATAAAAATTTTGAATTGTATTGTATGATTGCAGGCGTGTTCGGCGGCAAAGGCTATTATCAAGCATCCAATAAAGCTGCTTATATCATTGGTGGCAGTGGAGATTTTTTTGGAGTAAACAGCCTATATGTTCCATACTGGACACCTGAGAATAAGAGCAATAAATATCCAGCAGCAACTTATACTGGTGATGCTTACTTCCTTGGATTACAGAGTCGCGCTTTCATTCGTTTACAGGATATCAGTCTTTCTTATTCATTCAATCAACCATGGATGAAAAAAATAGGGTTGAACACATTAAAACTCTTTGTTTCAGGAAAAAATCTCATAACGTTTAGTGGATGGGATGGTGGTGATCCAGAAATAGGTAATTCAATTGTTGCTGGAACTTATCCTGTAATGAAATCACTTTCTTTTGGTGCAAATATTAGTTTTTAACCATTTAATTCATCGAAAATGACAACTTTCAAAATAAAAAAATATGTAGCCATAACATTGGCAGCTTTATCTTTCAACAGCTGCAACGATGCCGCTTTTTTGAGAGAAAATCCTGAAACCTTCTATACGATAGATAATATCTTTACTAGCCAAGATCAAGTAGACCAGGTTATAGCAACTTGTTATCTACGTATGCGCCATATGTTTTGTCCATATAACAATTGGGGAGAACTAGATCTATGGTCTTACCGCATGGGAAATGGTACCGACATGTTTGATGTACCAACCATCCGTTATAGTTATCGCTTTAATGATTATTCTATTCTTTCCAGCCAAAGTGGAGTATATAATGCAGTTTACTCTAATTATTATTATCTAATAACTTCTGCCAACTCTGCGATCTATGCCGCTGAAAAGGATAATATTATTTGGGATTCCGAAGCCAATAGAAAGTGGGCTTTAGCTCAAGCACGTTTCTTTCGCGCATTTGCCTATCGAAATTTAGGTGAATTATTTGGTGGAGTACCTATTGTCACAGAAATAACTACCACGCCACGTTATGATTATAAACGAACTTCACGTATGGAAACTTATCAGTTTGCTATTGACGAACTGGAAGATATAGTAAATGATGTACCTGAAACAGCAGAAGCCGGACGTATTGTCCGTGCTGTGATTCAACATAATCTTTGCCAACTTTATATCGATAAAGGTGTACTATTGGAGGAGGAGGAAGGACAAAACAGTCAAGATTCATATGAAAAAGCTATAGGCTATGCTAATGATGTTATAGATAGTGGATTATATGAACTAATGACTGAACGTTTTGGTACACGTAAAAGTGAAAATCCTGAATTTTATTATGCAAATTCAATTACGGGACAAACCATCGAACACTTATATTCAACTGCAGGTTATCCTATAGAAGGAAATGTTTTTTGGGATCTCTTTCAAGAAGGTAATTTGGATTATCAAGAAGGTAATAAAGAAGCAATTTGGGTATCACAATCTGATTATAATCTTT
>ERZ773133.2236-NODE-2236-length-18289-cov-10.339914_pt1 | contig 18289 bp, 16 predicted proteins | sample MGYA00580861_ERZ773133 | MGnify/ENA primary metagenome ERZ773133 (study PRJEB29015, sample SAMEA2737844) | human gut metagenome | biome: human gut; feature: human-associated habitat; material: faeces | place: China | collected 2012 ...
TGGCGGGAGAGTCTGCCAAAGCCATCAGCTATGTGGAATGGCTGCGGCAGTCCAAAGGGCAGCCCACATTTCGTTCCATGCTGGAGGCGGATCTGCGGACGGCTATTCAGGATGCCAATGATCTCGGCCACTTTTTCCTGATCATGGAGCACATGGGCTATGAGGTCCACCACGGTGATCGGCTGGGCTTTCGCCTGCGGGGGCAGGAGCGATTCCAGTATCCCGGCAGGCGAGATCCGCTGTTCACAGAGGACGGAATCCGTGTTGCCATCCAGGGCAACCTGGAACAGATCGAAGCGGGACTGCGTCCTGTCTTGCCTGCGCGTCTGGCGTATCAGCCATATCGGAAGCATCCCAGATACAGCGGTTTTCTTGCCCTCTATGTCCATTATCTCTATCTGCTGGGCAAAATCGAAAAGCGACAGTATCCGCCCCGCATGACGCCGCATCTGCGGCAGGCGGTCATGCGCTTTGAACGGTATCAGGCACAGTTCGCGTTCCTGCGGGAAAATGACATCACAACGCCTGCTGACATGGCGGCATTCGAACATCGTACAGAGGAAACGCTGGGCAGATTGACAAAGCAGCGGACCCTCCTCAATGTGCGGAAGAAGAAACGCCAGCCGCTCTACGCGGCGCTGGCAGACGCGGAGGCGCTGGAACCCAGCAGAGCGTTATACGAGGAAGGGCTCACCGGCATGGAGCAGGAGTTTGAGCAGTACATGAAAGCCGTGAAGCTGCTGGAGGACAGCGGCGTTCCGCAGGAGGTGCTGGAGAAAGAAAAGGCAGAAGTGTATGAACAGCTCTCAGAGGTGAATCGGAAGATCCGGGCAGAGCGGGAAAAGCTGAAGCTCTGCCGGGAGATCTGCCAGCAGACGCCTGTAATGGAACAGGACATCCAGAAAACAGAAGAACACCAGAAGGAGGTGCGGGAGCATGAACATCGGAGGCGGTGAAGCGGCGGACCAGCTGGTACGCATGATGCTCTCCGGCAGCGAGGTCGCTGTCCGCCTGAGCGGCTCCGCCATTAAAAATGTACTGGCGCTCACCATGGCGCTGGCGAAAAACCACAAGACCATTTCCGGTAAAGTCAATCTGGTCAAGATGCTGAAGGAGACCCGCGATGTGCGGCGATTTTCCATGTCACCGGAACAGTATCAGCAATTCAGGCAGCGGGCAGGAAAACAGAAGATACTGTTCTCTGCCATCCGTGATTCGGATAACAAGGGAAAAGTCGTGGATGTGATCATGCCGGTAACGGAGATCGACCGCGCCAATATGATCTTTGAGCGCATCCGATATACCGGGCAGCCGGAGCAGGCGCGGCAGGATGTCCCCTCTAAGGAGCAGGAAGCCCGTGTGGGACAGGAGGCGCCGCAGCGCGAACAGCAACGCCCACAGCAGGGGGAAACGCCTGTGACACCGCCTGTGGGCAAGCGGCAGGAGGTGGCACCAAAAAAAGAATCTCGGTCGGGAACAGACTTGCCAGATACCAAAGGCAGATCGACCTCATCCAGCGGCAGGGAAACGGCTGCCGGGACGATGTCGAATGAGCGGCCTTCGGTTCTGGAACGGCTGAAAGGCTATCAGGCGCAGCTGGATACCCGGCAGAAGTCTGCCCCGGCCAAGGAAAAGATCCGTCAAAAAGTACGACCGGACAGGACAAAGTAAGAAAGCCGTTTCGTCAGTAAGGCCGGCAGAGTGGAATGCTCTGCCGGCCTCGTATTTTTTATGCAGGAGGTGATGCGGCTGAAAAAGACATCCCAAACAACGGATCTGGTACTTGCGTTGTTCCTCTATATCCCTGTGATATGGGCGGCGCTGCTGATCGCCCAGTCCCTTGGCGGCGGTCTGCCGGAGCTGCTATCAAACTTAACTGCCGCGCTGGAACAGCCCTTCCAGATCCAATGGACAGACAAGAGTCTGTTGTCCATTCTCGTCTGCACCGGCGCGTATCTCATGGGGCTGTGTCTCTATGCTTCCGGACAGGGCAGAACACGGGACGGAGAGGAACACGGCTCCGCCGCATGGGGCTCTCCCCGGCAGCTCAACGCGCAGTTCCGTCAAAAGCAGAACAAGATCCTCACCCGCCATGTGCGGCTGGGGCTGGATACCCACAAGCACCGGCGCTCACTGAATGTGCTGGTCATTGGCGGCAGCGGCGCGGCCAAAACCCGCGGCTATGTCAAGCCCAACATTCTGGAAGCAAACAGCAACTATGTGATCACGGACCCGAAGATGGAGGTGCTGACCGCCACCGGAGGGTATCTGAAACGGCAGGGATACGACATCCGAGTGCTGAATCTGGTGGATCTGTCGCAGTCGGACGGCTATAACCCGTTCCGCTACCTGCGGGATGAAAAAGACGCGCTGAAGCTGGTCAACACGCTGATCCAGGCAACGACGCCCAAGGGTAGTCACGAGTCCGATCCGTTCTGGTCGAAGTCCGAGACAGCACTGCTGCAGGCCATCATCCTCATGCTGTTCCAGGAAGCGCCGGAATATGAGCAGAATTTTTCCATGGTGATGCGTGTGCTGGAATATGCCGAAGTGAAGGAGGACGATGACGAGTATGTCTCCCCGCTGGATCTGCTGTTCCGGGCAATGGAGTATGAGAACCCGGAAAGTGTTGCCCTGCGGCAATATAAGGTTTTCAAGCAGGCGGCGGGCAAGACGGCAAAATCGATTCTGGTGTCTGCCGCTGTGCGGCTGGCACCCTTCAATCTGCCGCAGATCAAAGCCGTCACCGACCATGATGACATGGATCTCTACACGCTGGGAGAGCGAAAGTGCGCTCTGTACGCCGTCATCCCGGATAATGATACGACCTTTACTTTTTTAGTGAGTCTTCTGTACTCCCAGATTTTCCAGACCCTTTACTACTGCGCAGACCAGATCCATCACGGAGCCTTGCCCTGCCACGTGCATTTCATCTTGGATGAAGCGCCATCGGTCAATCTGCCGGGGCTGCCGCGGGAGCTTGCGACCATGCGCTCACGCAACATATCCTGCAGCACCATCATCCAGAACATGGCGCAGATCAAGGAGCTGTATAAGGACTCATGGGAAACGATCCCCGGTAACTCGGACACGCTGCTCTATCTGGGCGGCAACGAGGCAAGCACCCACAAGTACATTTCCGAGGCGTTGGGCAAGTCCACCATCGACACCAAGACCCACGGGCAGACCAAAGGGCGGTCCGGGTCTTACTCCACCAACTTCCAGATGAGCGGACGGGAACTGCTGACGCCGGACGAGGTGCGGATGCTGGATAACCGGTATTGTATTCTGTTCATCCGCGGTACACGGCCGGTGATGGACGAAAAGTATGAGCTCATGGAGCATCCTGCCATCCGCTATACGATGGACGGCGGCGGGCCGCCCTACATCCACCACGGAACGGTGGAACCTCCCATTCCGGGAAAGCCGCTGTTCCAGATTGAATTTGACAATGAAAAGGAGAATGCTGCAGCATGAAACATGATTTGAACAACAAAAATTTCGAGAGAAAGGCAAAGCGCGTCTATTCCGTGTTTGCCTGCGTTACTCTGCTTCTGGTCGCCACCGCAGTGCCTGCGCTGGCGGCAGATGATCCGCTGACGGTGGTCAACAACCTGTCTGATTTCATTTTCTCGCTGATCCGCGCCATTGGCCTTATTCTGCTGGGCTTCGGCATCCTGCAGGTGGGTCTGTCTCTCAAGAGCCATGATCCATCCCAGCGAGCCAACGGTATGCTCACCGTAGCAGGCGGCATTGTGATCACCTTTACCAAGGAAATCCTTACCCTTATCACCGGTTGAAAATCGAATAAGGGGAGCAGCGTTTAGACTGCGCCCCTTATTTCTTCCCGCAGGAGGTGATTTTGAATGGGAAGTGGAAACTGGATCATTGACAACCTGAACTCTGCGCTGGAGATGTGGAACGGCAGACTGGAGGAGATCTGGCAGCTCATCACCACATCGCCGGAGAATTTCAAGGGTGGCGGTATCTGGAATATCATCGTCGGCATCAACGGCGGATTGAAAGCGGTGGGATATGCGCTGTTGGTGCTGTTTTTCGTAATGGGCGTGGTCAAGACCTGCGGCAGCTTTACCGAGATGAAGAAGCCGGAAGTGGCCTTCAAATGCTTCATCCGCTTTGTGCTGGCGCAGGCGGCGGTATCGTGGGGCATGGAGCTGATGACTGGCGCGTTTCGCGTTGCCCAGGGCATGGTGACGACCATCATGGATTCCTCCGGACTGACAGCCATGTCTGCCACCACATTGCCGGACGAACTGGTGAGTGTCATCGAGGATGTGGGTTTTATCGACTCTATCCCCCTTTGGGCGGTGACGCTGCTGGGCTCGCTCTTTATCTGGGTGCTCTCCCTTGTCATGATACTGACGGTATATAGCCGTTTTTTTAAGCTCTATATCGCCACAGCCATCGCACCCATCCCGCTGGCCAGCTTTGCGGGACAGCCCTCCAGCAGTATCGGCGTTGCTTTTCTGAAAAGCTATGCCGCCATCTGCATGGAGGGCTGTGTCATCGTATTGGCCTGTGTGATCTTCTCTGCCTTTGCCTCGTCCCCGCCCGCCATCGCGGACGATACGCTGGCGGCAGCCACCATCGTGTGGAACTATGTGGGCGAGCTGATCTTCAATATGCTGGTGCTGGTGGGCGCGATCAAGATGAGCGACCGCATCATTCGGGAGCTGATGGGCCTTGGCTGATTCAGCGCCACAGACCCTCAGTGCTGACGGTGTCTTCGCCGTTCTCCCGTGCTTTGCGAACACGGTAGGAGAAATACTCCATAGCGGCAGCGTCATCCCGTGCCTGCATAACAAGATCGCAGACAAAGCGGATCAGCGAAAGCAGCCAGGACAGCACCACCAGCCCTACAAGGGCGAACAGGATGCGGTCTGCCTGCACGGTATGGGTGCGATACCAGCCGTGGAACACCGTCAGCATGGACACGGTGTACAGCAGCGGGATGGTCATCCGCGTCAGCGCGGCCAGCCGGGAGAGAAGCGCCAGGACGCCAAGCCCGGCGATCATCAGAAAAGCAATCATGTGTCACGACCTCCTTCATCGGGTTTGTGGCATAGTACCATGACTGCACAGACAAAGCAAGAGTCTGTTCAGCAAAACTCAGAAAAAACTCGGAGGTGATCCATTGGAGGTCCGCATCAACAAAGAAGTACGAAATTACCAGGAGAGTCTATTCTTCGGGCTGTCCCTGCGGCAGCTGCTGTTCGCACTGCTGGCGGTCGCCGTGGCAGTGGGCGTATATTTCGGCCTGCGCCCTGTGCTGGGGAATGGGGAGATCGGCTGGGTCTGCGTGCTTGCAGCCTTTCCCTTTGCCCTGGGCGGCTTTTTTCAGTATAACGGCATGACGCTGGAACGCTTTCTGCTCGCGTATATCCGCTCGGAATTCCTGTTTCCCCGCAGGCTCGTGTTCAAATCGGACAACATATACGCCAAAGCTCTGGAAAATTCAACGATAAAGGAGGCTCTCAAACTTGATTAAAACTCTGCAAAATACACTGAAGCAGGACAAAGAAAGATTTACGGTTCCGAAATCTGTACAGGACATCATCCCCATCCGCCGCATCTGGCCGGATGGGGTCTTTCAATTTGGCAGCAAGTATTCTAAAACACTGCGTTTTAGCGACATCAACTACGCCATCGCCTCGAAAGAGGATAAGACGGCGATGTTTCTCAGCTATTCCGAGCTGCTGAACGCGCTGGACACCGGCTCCACCACGAAGATCACTATCAACAATAAGCGCCTGGACCGGCGCAATTTTGAGCAGGAGATCCTCATCCCACCCAAGGGAGATGATCTGGACGGCGGGCGTAAGGAATACAACGCCATGCTGCTGGATAAGGTGACGGACTCATCCAACAGTGTGGTGCAGGAGCGCTACATCACACTGTCCGTCCACAAGAAAAATGTGGAGGAAGCCCGCGCGTTTTTTGACCGCACGGTCCATGACGCCTCTTCCCGTCTGAACCACATGGACTCTCGCTGCGAGGAACTGGATGCGGCAGACCGCCTCCATATCCTGCATGATTTCTACCGTGTGGGTGAGGAAAGCGAGTTCCGCTTTGACCTCCGGGAGAACATGAAGAACGGGCGCTCCTTCAAGGACGCCATCTGCCCGGACAGCATGGAATTCAAAAAGGATCATTTTATCATGGGCGGTAAGTATGGCCGGGTACTGTTTCTGAAGGAGTATGCCAGCTACATCAAAGATTCCATGATCAATGAGCTTACCAGCCTGAACCGCAGTCTCATGCTGTCCATTGATATCATCCCTGTCCCTACCGATGAAGCGGTGCGGGAGATGCAGAACCGCCTGCTGGGTGTGGAGACCAATGTGACCAACTGGCAGCGCCGGCAGAACGCCAACAATAACTTTTCTGCCGTTGTCCCCTACGATCTGGAGCAGCAGCGCAAGGAGACCCGCGAGATGCTGGACGATCTCACCACCCGCGACCAGCGGATGATGTTTGCCGTGGTGACGCTGGTGCATCTGGCAGACAGCAAGGAAGAACTGGACAGTGATACGGAAACGCTCCAGTCCATTGCCCGCAAGCACCTCTGTCAGCTCACGACGCTGAACTGGCAGCAGGCAGACGGGCTGGTGACGGCGCTGCCGCTGGGTCTGCGCCGCATCGATGCCCTGCGCACTCTGACCACGGAGGCGCTGGCTGTTCTCATGCCCTTTAAGGCCCAGGAGATCTGGGATCGTGGCGGTGTGTACTACGGGCAGAACGCCATCAGCAAAAATCTCATCGTGGCGGACCGCAGGCAGCTTCTCAACGGCAACGCATTCATTCTGGGCGTCTCCGGCTCCGGTAAATCCTTCAGCGCCAAGAAGGAGATGGTGTCACTGGCGCTGTCCACGCAGGACGATATCATCGTCATCGATCCGGAATCGGAGTACCGCCCCCTCATCGAAGGACTGGGCGGCCAGGTCATCAACATCTCCGCCACATCTCCCAACCATATCAACGCCATGGATATGGAGCAGGGCTATGGGGACGGAGAGAACCCCGTGGTGCTGAAATCCGAATTTCTGCTCTCCCTCTGTGAACAGCTCATCGGGGCAGGCAAGCTGTCTGCCAAGGAAAAATCCGTCATCGACCGCTGCACTGCGCAGGTGTACCGGGACTATATCCGCAGCGGCTATCACGGCGCGGTCCCCACCTTGCAGGACTTCCACGCCGAGCTGCTCCGCCAGCCGGAAAAGGAAGCACAGGATGTGGCGCTGGCCATTGAGCTGTTTACAGACGGCAGTCTCAACACCTTTGCCAAGCCCACCAATGTGGATACCAATGCCCGTATCCTCTGCTATGATATCCGGGATCTTGGCAAGCAGCTTCTGCCGGTAGGTATGCTGGTGGTGCTGGACAGCATCTTCAACCGCATCATCCGTAATCGCGGGCTGAAGCGCAACACCTGGATCTATATCGACGAGATCTATCTGCTGTTCCAGCATGAGTACAGTGCCAATTTCCTGTTCACCCTCTGGAAGCGTATGAGAAAGTATCAGGCTTGCGGAACGGGGATCAGCCAGAATATCGAAGACCTGCTCCAGTCTCACACGGCCCGCACCATGCTGGCCAACAGCGAATTTCTCATCATGCTGAATCAGGCGGCAACGGATCGGGAGGAATTGGCGCGTCTGCTGAATATCTCAGACAACCAGCTCTCCTACATCACCAACGTGGACTCCGGCCGGGGCCTCATCAAGTGCGGAAGCGCTATCGTGCCTTTTGTGGATCATTTCCCCAAGAACAAGCTCTACCGCTTGATGACCACAAAGCCCTCGGATCTGGCTGCGTGATAGCCCATGGAGAAAATTAAAGAAAAACCGGCGCTGGGTGAGTGTGTCAAAGAGAAAGCTGTATCCGCTCCAAAGGAGCTTTTGCGCAAGGTGTTGGATGACGGCTCGGAGCGTCTGCGGGCTCAGCTCCGGGATACCTCCCAGCAGGGGCGGCGGGATGAATATGGCGGCGACGCCATCGAGGACACCGCCGCCAGCGGTCTGCACCGCGCCGAAAAGGAACTGCTGAAGCAGCGCAAGAAGAAAAACACGGAGCAGAGCGCGTCACCCCAGGGTGACGCCTCTGCCCCCAGCTCCAACAGCGACGTGCCGCCTGCCATCCGCACCAGAGAGACTGACGCGGCAAGGGCAAGAGCGCCCTCACCGCCAGTGCGAGAGCAGGCACGGCAGGCGGCTATGAAGCAGGCAGTCAAGACGAAGAATGCCTATATCAGTACACAGCGGAAAACGGTCATGACGGCAGCACCGGAGCCGCAGCGGCAGGGTCAGCAGGCGTTCATTCAAGAGCAGGGTCGCAAAGCGTCCCGCCAGCAGGCGCAGCGCAGGCGGGCAGAGCGGCGGTTCCAGCGCCAAGATGATCTGCGTGGTGATTCGCTGTGTTCGGAAGGTTTCGAGCCAACCAGCAGGGGCAGAATCAAAGAGCGCGGCGGCATCCAGCCGCCGAAGAAGCGCCAGTTCCCCGAACCGAAAACACCGAATCACGCTGCGGGAATCGTGCCAAAAGCGCGTAAGAGCAGCAAATCTGCTGTGCTGTCCTCTGAACAGGCCATGCACTCAACCACCGTCCATGCGACTGCGGCTGGAACACACGTTGCCAGAGAAGCGGCCATGCAGATGGCCAAGCGGCAGCAGATGACAAAAGCGGCAGAAACCGCAACGCAGAAAACCGCGCAGGCGGCGGGCCGCGCGCTGCGCGCTATCATTGCCGCTGCCCAGAGTTTACTTGCGGCAATAGCGGCTGGTGGGAGCACAGTTGTAGCCATGGTGCTGGTGATTTGTCTGATTGGACTTCTGATCGTGTCGCCTTTTGGGATCTTTTTCTCCGGAGAGGACAGCGGTACCGGCTACACCATGCCGGAAGCTGTCAGCGTATTGAACGGCGAGTTCGCCGCCCGGATCGAACAGATCAAGGCAGAGAACCCGCATGACGAACTGGATATGGACAACGCCGGCAGCGCCGCCATGATCTCCAACTGGCGGGATGTGCTGGCTGTTTATGCTGTGCGGACCACCACGGACAATGCTTCGCCGGACGAGGTTGCGACGCTGACGGAAGAAAAAATGGAGATACTTCGTGAAATCTTCTGGGACATGAACACCATTACTTATTGGACGGAAATAGTACCAGGCGGCAAAGATGAAGCGGATACGGTCATTTTGCATATCACCGTCACAATAAAAACGCACCTGCAAATGGCGGATGAGTATCGATTCAACACAGAACAGCGCAGACTGTTAGAGGAACTCATGCAGCCGAAATATCAGGAACTGTTCATGGCTTTGACGGGAAGTTATCAGGACATTGAACTGAGTCCCGACAAGGTGGCAAAGATCATAGAAAATCTCCCCGCCGATCTCAGCGAGAATCGCAAGCAAGTAGTTCTGACGGCGTATCAACTCTTGGGCAAAGTTCATTATTTCTGGGGAGGAAAGTCATTGATTATTGGCTGGGACAGCCGCTGGGGAATGCCGATGAAAGTTACAGCCGAGGGTAGCTCCACCACCGGCACTGTGCGGCCCTTCGGACTGGATTGTTCGGGAATGGTGGATTGGGTATTCTACAACCAGAGCGGCGGACAATACGTCATTGGGCATGGTGGAGGGGCCGCCGCACAGCACAGCTACTGTGCGCCTATTGCTTGGGGTGACGCCCAGCCGGGAGACCTTGTCTTTTATCCAGGCGACAGCCATGTCGGTATTGTCTGCGGCTTTGACAGCAGCGGTAATATCATGGTTATCCACTGTGCCAGCAGCGAGAATAATGTGGTGGTTACCGGCAAGAGCGGATTTACCTCTATTGCAAGGCCGACGTACTATCAGGAGTTACTGAAAAGCGAACCCTCCAGTTCAACTGGAGGGCCATATAGAGGATATTACGGATAAGATATTCTAAGGGTACTCAAAAAGTATACTGGCAGCATTTCATTCTCGGACTGACTTTCAAGTTATAATAGGAATTTTTCCTGTTTGTGAACGGAGTTATAAAATCTCTATGTTGATTTTGCCAGATATCTTATCCTCATTCAGCCACTTTCTTTTACTCACAATGTGCTAACGAAATGACGCTGTCCATACGAGGAGAATATCGTTCTCGCAGTACTTCCTTAACCTGCACTGGTCAGTTAATCCTATAGGACACATTTTAAATATTAACCGTGTTTTTGCGTTTTTATTCTATTTCCAAAATGTGCTTATATGTCGGGGTTATAGGTTGTTGTCATCGTGGCTTCTATATTCCGATGGTGTCATGCTCATATTTTGACGGAAGCAACGAGAGAAGTAGTTATTATCTTCAAATCCCACCTGTTGAGCGATTTCTGAGATACTGAGGTCTGAAAAACGCAATAAATAGCTAGCATGCTTTAAACGGACGGACATCAAATACTGCATGGTCAGCGACCATTAAATCAATATCGTGGAACTCAGAGGTGATGCTCTTGAAGTACAGCAGCATCGACGCGCCCAAGGCCCACTGCACATGGGCCTCGTTCAGCCGGTGCGCGATCTTTTGCAGCAATTCGATTTTCTTTTGTTTTTCCATCATGCTGCACCTCACTGATTGGAACCGGAGCCGGACTCCGCGAGCTTACGTTCACGCCGATATTTTACCTCATCAGGTATGGGCTTGATATCGCCCGCTTTCGTAAGCGCCTGCTTGGTGAGGACGGGGCCGATCAATTCATAGATCAGGACAGCAAACAGGGTGATATTGCGAATCAAGTCACCCTCGGGGCCGAGCTGCCGCGCGGTGATGCACATACCAAGCGCGACACCGGCTTGCGGGAGCAAGGTGATCCCAGATACTTGCATACGGGAGGGGCGCAATGAGTCAGGCGTGTGCTGATGAGGGCACCGTAGTATTTGCCAAGAGAGCGAAACAGGATATATACAACGCCAATACCAACAATGGCCGCCTCGGTAAAAACGTGCAATTCAAGCTCTGCGCCGCTGACCACAAAAAAGAGTGCGAATAACGGCGAGGTCCAGCGATCCGCCTTTTCCATCAAGTCCGCGGATAAGGGGCAGAGGTTGCAGAAAACGGTCCCCAGCATCATGCAGACCAGCAGGGAGGAGAAGCCCACATGAACCGGCCCAATGGAGAACTTGATCATGGAAAGGGCAACCATGAGGAATACAAACGCAATCGTCAGATTCAGCCGGTTTGTGTTGGAATGAAAAAGCTTTTCTAACTGAGTCAGCAGCCAGCCACTGACCGCTCCCAGCAGCAGGGAGGCCGCGATTTCGATGAGTGGGTCTACCAGAATGGATACGAAGTCGACCACTCCGCTGGACAGCGTGCGCGCGATCCCAAAGGAAATGGCGAAGGCCACAAGGCCGACCGCATCGTCCAACGCGACAACAGGCAGCAGCAGATCAGTCAGCGGGCCGCTGGCCTTATATTGACGCACGACCATCAATGTGGCAGCCGGCGCGGTTGCGGTGGAAATGGCGCCAAGCGTGATGGCCTGCGCCACGGAAAGCTTGTCCGGGATGAGAATGTGCAAAAGAAGCAGCGCCGTATCGACGCACAGCATAGCAGCAAGTCCCTGGAAAACGCCGACAACGACCGCTTGACGTCCGATGTGCGTGATCTCTTCCAGCCGAAATTCATTACCGATCGCAAACGCGATAAAGCCAAGAGCAACTTGGGAAACCAAGGTCATGAGATCCACCGCTTCCATGCTGATGAAGCCAAGCCCGTCTATGCCCAGGGAGCCTAAGAAATACGGTCCAACGAAGATACCGGCTGTCAAATAGGCTGTAACATCGGGCAATTTCAAGGATTTCACAACACGGGTCATTAAGAGACCGGCAAGGACGGCAATAGAAACAGATAAGATGATTTGCATGGTGTGTAGTTCCTCTCAGGTTGAATTGTTTCTGCAGTTTCTCAAAAAGCTGCAGGAGTGGTATCAATTTTAAGGTTCAGGCAGCTTGCCTGTATCCGAGAATTCTCAGATACAGGCAAACTGCCTCTTATTTTAATATTCCTTTTTCTCACCGCACCGGTGATGCCGTTTGAAGCGTATGCGGAAGATCCTCATGTGCATAAATTCGGTCACACGATGACCAAATTTGCGCCACGCTCCATAAATGCGTTCTTCTGCTCTTCAGAGATCCCCCGGTCTGTGATAATGCAGTCGACTTCTTCTATGGGGCATACCCTCACCAGACTCGCGCGACCGAATTTACTTGAGTCCGCATAGACCACGGTGCGTCTTGCGGCATGGCGCATCTGATTTTGTACGCTTGCCTCGCTGAAGCCAAGGTCCGTACAGCCGATAACGGGGTCAATTCCACTGGCCGACATGAAGTAAGTGTCGATGTGGAGACTATCCTCAAGAGAAAACATGGGATTTACAATGGTATATTCGTCCTTGTTCAGAACGCCGCCGACCAAGATGATGGTAAAGCCCGGAACATCGGAAAGGAGCAAAGCGTTTTGAATGGAATTTGTGATAATGCTCAGCTTTTGAAAACGTCCTTTCAGGGCTACCGCCATCAACTGACTGGTGCTGCCATAATCCAGCGCGATCACCTGGTTTTCCTCGATCATGGATAACGCGTATTGGACGATCGCTTTCTTCTGTTCAACGTTTTGCGTCTTGCGGGTGCTCAGTGTGATGTAGCCGGGGGTGATCGCAGAGTCTCTGTCGCTTGCGGGCATAGCGCCGCCGTGTACCCGCGTAAGCTGTCCGGCCTTTTCCAAATAGTCCAGATCCTTCCGGATCGTTTCGGAAGATACGTCCATGCGTTTGACGAGATCCGCGGTGTGGACGGTTCCGTTTTCTGCAAGGATAGACAGTATGATATCGTGCCGCTGTTGTTGTAGCATCGATGCGCCTCCTCTGTTGTCGAAAATCTGCATGGATATTTTAAGACGATTATAACACAAAAAAAAGATTTGAAAAGAGGAAATGCAAAAAAACACAAGAAAAAATATGGCATTTTCTGTGATTAGAAAAGCAAACGCAGAAAATACCATGATTATCAACAATTTATCTGGTGAAAAATTGGATATTATCATGGTTTTTGTTGCGGACAGTTGGTTTTACTTGCAAACGCAACAAAAAGCAATTATACTAAACGTGCGAACACCGCTGAGCTAAAATGTCCTTGAGAGGAAAGCGTGGCAGGGTGAAAGGAGAATGAATAATGAGTAATGAAACAAAAAAGCAAATCGCAAAAGCAGCGCCTAATCGTTGGTTAGTATTTTGCATCCTCACTTTTTCTGGTGGTATTGCGTTTAAGCTCTCCAGCATGAAGGATATGTTCTATGTTCCTATGCAGGAATTCATGGGACTGTCGAACACTCAGATCGGCGCGGCCCTGAGCGTATATGGCATCGTTCAGACCATCGGCCTGATTGCAGGTATTTACATCTGTGATATTATTAGTAAGAAGTATATGATCGGCGGTTCGCTGATCGGAATCGGCGTTGTCGGATTTTACATCGCAACGTTCCCCGGCTATTATGGCTTCCTGCTGGCCTTTGGCGTCCTTGCCATTCTGGGCGAGGTGACCTACTGGCCCGTTCTGCTGAAGGCCATTCGCCTTTTGGGTGATGAAAAGACGCAGGGCAGAATGTTCGGCTTCCTGGAAATGGGACGCGGTGTTGTTGACGTGATCGTGGCTTCTTCGGCGCTGGCCGTATTCCGGGCTATGGGCGAGGGCGCCGCAGCTCTGCGCGGCGGATTCATTTTCCTGTCCGTGGTCACTATGGTGGCCGGTGTGCTGTGCCTGATCTTTGTTCCGCACGATGAAAAGTGCGTCGGCGAGGGCGGCAAGGAAGTCAACAAGGCAGAGGCCGCTTTCTCCGGTATGATGCAGGCACTGAAGAGTGTTGATATCTGGGCGGTTTCTCTCAACGGCTTTGTTGTGTATTGCATTTATTGCGGCCTGACTTACTTCATCCCCTTCCTCAACAAGATCTATATGCTGCCTGCCACCGCAGTTGGCATGTACGGAATTGTCAACCAGTATGGTCTGAAGATGATCGGCGGCCCCGTTGGCGGCTTTATGTCCGATAAGGTTCATAAGTCCGCAGCCAAGCACATTCGGGTCGGCTTCGTTGTGTGCATTGTGGCAATGGCTGTTTTCCTGATGATCCCCCACGAGGCTCTTGGCCAGAAGGGTATGTGGATGCTGGGCGCTGTCTGCACCCTGACCTTTGGCGCTATCGTATTTACCATGCGCGCGGTGTTCTTTGCTCCTATGGATGAGGTCAAGGTCCCCCGTGAGATCACCGGCGCGGCTATGAGCATGGCGTCCCTGATCATTTATCTGCCGAACACCTTTGCCTATGTGATGTACGGCAATTTCCTGGATCGCTTCCCCGGCATGACGGGCTTCAGAATCGTGTTCTCTGTGATGATCGGCTGGGCAGTTGTCGGTGTCGGTGTTTCTACGTTCCTGATCCGCAGAATCAAGAAGCACCAGAAAAACGCGTAATTAGGAGGGAAAAAACTATGAAAGATTATCAGGGTTTCAAGAACAACGGAAACTGGTACAAGGGAAACCTCCACAGCCATACGACGGTTTCTGACGGTAAGATGACGCCGGAGCAGTCCGTAGAGGTTTACAAGGAGCATGGATACAATTTTCTGGCGCTCTCCGAGCATGATATTTACACCGACTATCGCAAGCAGTATAATACAGATAATTTCATTATGATCCCCGCCATCGAAGCCAGCGCGATCCTGTATCAGGAAGAAGGCAGCAGCAAGCGGCTGGAGATCCATCATCTGCATGGTATTCTCGGTACCAGCGAGATGCAGAAAAACGCCAAGGCTCCGCTGTTCACCCACATGGAGCACGTTCCTCCGCAGAAGCATTACGGAACCTGGCGCGGCCGGGAGATCTCTCAGGAGATCGCGGATATGCTGCGTGACCGCGGCTGTGTGGTAACATACAATCATCCGATCTGGAGCCGCGTGACCGAAGAAGAATTCATTTATACGGAAGGCGTACAGGCTCTGGAGATTTTCAACTACAACACGGTCCTGGAGTCTAACACCGGCTACGATGTCACGTATTGGGACCGTATGCTCCGGATGGGAAAGAAGATCAACGGTTTCGCCAGCGACGATAACCATAACGAAGGTTTGTTCGAGGACTCCTGCGGCGGCTGGATCTGCGTGCAGGCTCCCGAGCTGACGCATGACGCGATCATCCAGAACTTCCTGGACGGCAACTACTATTCGTCTGCCGGACCGGTGATCAAGGATTGGGGCATTAAGGACGGCAAGGCGTGGATCTCCTGCTCTCCCGTCAATCATATCAACTTCGTCGCGGGAAATATCATCAATGACGGCGTAATGGTCCTCGGAAAAGCCTGTGAGGATTCCCTGACTTATGGCGAATATGAGGTCAAGGGTCACGAAGCTTATATTCGTGTCGAAATTACGGACAAGTACGGTCGGACAGCCTGGACAAATCCGATCTATCTGGAGTGGAAATAATCGACTGAAAGGATCATCAATATGGAGCGAATTCAGGAAATACTGACCACGATCGACAATTGGTTGTGGGGGAATTGGCTGCTGTTTGTTTTGCTTGCGGTTGGCATTCTTTATACGGTTATTTCTGGTGGCGTCCAGGTCAGACATTTTAAGTATATCATCAAAAAGACCTTGATCCATCCAATTCGCTACGGTGATAAGGACACGAATTCAGAAGGAAGCGTGTCATCCTTTCAGGCCTTGAATATGGCGATCGCCTCATGCGTTGGAAGCGGAAATATCGTTGGCGTCGCGACTGCTGTTCTGGCGGGCGGACTGGGTGCGATCTTCTGGATGTGGGTCGCGGCATTCGTCGGTATGGCTACCAAATATGGCGAGATCATTTTGGGTATGCTGTATCGGCAGAAGGATGACCGCGGAATCTGGATGGGCGGCCCCATGTACTATATCCGGGATGGTCTCCACGCCCCGTGGCTTGCCTTCTTGTGTTCCATTTTTATGGTGGTTCAGATCATCGGCGGTAACTTTATTCAGTCCAACACCATTGGCGGTGTGGTGGAGGATACCTTCCAGATTCCCCCCATTTACACGGGTATCATCCTGACGGTGCTGATTTTTGTTGTTTCTGCCGGCGGCCTGAAGCGATTCGCGCATGTGGCGCGCAAGGTGGTCCCCTTTATGGCAACGCTCTACATTGCCAGCGGATTGCTGATCATTCTGATCAACATCAAGCAGCTTCCCGGTGTCTTTGCGGATATTTTTGCGGGAGCGTTTGGCCTGAGAGCGGTTAGCGGAGGTGTGCTGGGAAGCATGATCATCGCTATGCAGAAGGGAATCGCCCGCGGCCTCTACTCCAACGAGGCTGGCGAAGGTTCCGCACCCGTGCTGCACTCCGCCGCGGATGTGGAGCACCCTGCCGAGCAGGGAATTGCCGGTGTAACAGAGGTATTCCTGGATACATTTGTCATTTGCACGATCACCGGTTTGGTGCTGGGCGTCACCGGAGTGATCGCTCCCGGGATCTCCGGAAACGTACTGCCGCTGTATGCTTTTGAGAGTGTATGGCCTCCGATGCGGTATGTGCTTGCGGCCAGTCTCCTGCTGTTCTCTACGACCTCCCTGATGAGTCAGTGGTATTTCGGCTTTGTGGGATTGAACTATATGTTTGGGCGCACGGTCGCTGAAAAGTTCAAGTATATCTTCCCGTGCTTCTGCATCTTCGGCGCTACCCTGAAAAGCGATATGGTCTGGACGATTCAGGACATTGCTCTTGGCCTCCTGACCATTCCAAACCTGATCGCCATGATCTTCTTGTGGCCGAAGGTTCGGAAGGCGACAAAGGAATTCTTTGGAACGCCCCGTACATAAACAGGGATATGCCATAGAAATGCGAAATAATTAAACAAAGGCGTGTGCCAGTCGGCACACGCCTTTGTCTGTTTAGGAGACGCTTTATGTCCGGCCCTTGCTTATCCCGGTTCGTTTTTCGATATGTCACTAAAAATCTCATAAACATGGATCAGAGAAATGACTTCGCACAGAAAGTGCTCCGTCAGATTCTTATCCTCCCACCATGTTCTCTGCGACATTGCGTCATACCCCGCGTCCTGCTCCGCCTCCGCTTTGGCTGCGCGGATGGCCTTTTGAGCGGAGAGCCACCGGCCGTAGGCGCCGCTGTACAAGTCCTTTTTCAGTTTCCGCAGCGCGGCCTTGTACGCCTTCTCCGCTCCGCTGGGGCCGTTGTAGTTGAGATAGATCGCCAGCTCCTGAAAAGTCATGCCGATCTCGTCTGGCTGGCCGATGCCGAGGTAGCTTCGCACCAGATTCAGCTCTCTGGGCGTCAGCACCTCCTCCATCCGCTGCATCAGCAGCGTCCAGCGCATCAGGTGGTCATAATCAGGATATCAGTGAGTTCGACAGCGAAGCACAAAAGAAAATCAAAGGTTTTAGGAATAAACTGGTTACTTCACATACACGCAACAAAAATAATCTGCACTGATGGTGCGCCGTGTGCGGTGAAAGTCGCAAGCAGGGTGTGAGGCGGGGGAAAATCCATCCTGACTGGTCCAGTAACACCGGGATAAAAGCGGTGGATTACCTATCGCTATGAAATTACTGGTGCTTGGCTGGGACAGCCACTGGGGCAACTTCGGCAGGTCGCAGCCGCAGGCAGTTTCACCACTGGCACCTATCGCCCCTACGGCTTGGATTGCAGTGGATGTGCGACACGTTCCTAACTGAAAAGGTTAGGCGTGAAACAAAAAAATCAGGATTGAAAGGAGCCAGATAAAGTTTCATAGAACTGATATTCCAAGAAGTGGAATGACGGGGTAACGCCCTGAAACGCTCCACTAAGCTCGCGGTATGCGGAAAGGTGCGCAAACGCCGAACCGTGTAAAGCCCGCTAAAGACGGCTGAGACTACCCTAACGCTGGAAATTTCCCAGAGCGAGGAAAGCGCGCCAGAGGTGGCGTGTGTAGGTTATAGGCCGGGGGTCTATAAAGCGTCCATGGTGAGAATGCAGGTTCGCGACCTGCCGACGAATGTCCGAGTGTACGGGTCTAGATGCAGACATGGTAGAAATGCCAAGACCGCCAAGTGCGGGGTACGTGGGGTGGAGTAAGGTTAGTCCGGGATAAAACACCCTGCCGTGTTACAGGCACGGCCAAGCGTACAGGCTTAAAGGACACACCTAAAGACGCCATGAAGAGATAGGAATAGGGCAGGTTCAGCAAAACGAGCTTTTTGATGTCAAACTGCTTTTTCATCGTT
>ERZ773133.2237-NODE-2237-length-18282-cov-3.465902_pt1 | contig 18282 bp, 16 predicted proteins | sample MGYA00580861_ERZ773133 | MGnify/ENA primary metagenome ERZ773133 (study PRJEB29015, sample SAMEA2737844) | human gut metagenome | biome: human gut; feature: human-associated habitat; material: faeces | place: China | collected 2012 ...
TATTATATAAGATAGTATTAGTATAGGATGTGAAACTTTATGAATGAAATAATGAAAATAATGGATACTATTGAGTATGGTTTTTTAGATAATTCTTCAAATGATATCTTTAAAGATAAAGATGTAGAGCAAGTTTTTAATAAGATTTATTATCTTATGTCACCAGAAGAATTATTAGTAAAAAAGAAAGGTGTCTGTTGGGATCAAGTGGAATTAGAAAGAAAACTATTTACAAACAATAGTATCAAAAATAAAACATACTTTATCTATGCAGACAATCATGATACACTACCATCACATACTTTTCTTGTATTTTATAAGAATAATAAAGTCTACTGGTTTGAACATTCTTGGTATGATGAAAAAGGTATTCATGAGTATAATACTTTGAATGAGTTATTATTAGATGTTAAAGAAAAGTTTTTAAGAAGTAGAAAAGATGAAATAGAATCAACTGATAAAGTTCATTTATATGAATATCAAAAACCTAAAAAATATCACCTTAGTTGTGAAGAATTTTATCAATATATATTTACTCAAGAGAAAATATATTAAAGAATAAAGTCCTAGACTGGTCACAGGTCAAAGACATGAATAACAAAAATGCTAGCTATTTTTTTTTATGGAATTATGCTATACTCAATATATCATTTGTGATTATCAAATAAATAAAATCATAATATGATAAAGAAAGGTGGATATTAATGATTATTGACTTCATAAGAGGTTTCTTTATGGCATTAGCTGATAGTGTTCCAGGAGTAAGTGGAGGAACAATCGCATTTTTGATGGGATTTTTTGATAAATTTATTAACTCATTAAACTATTTAATGAAAGGAACAAAAGATGAAAAGATAAAATCAATTAAATTTCTAGCTAAAATATTTATAGGTTGGATTGTTGGAATGGGCTTAGCTGTTACTATTCTAGCTAACTTATTTGATAAAGAAATATACAAGATGAGTTCCTTATTCTTGGGATTTATTATAGCAGCTATTCCAGTAATGATTATGGAAGAAAAAGAATCTATTAAAGGAAAATATCAGAATATTATTTGGGCTATCATCGGAGCAGTCGCAGTTATTTTATTATCATCACTAAAAATGGGAAGCAATCTAGACTTAACACACTTAAATATCGGAATGCTTATTTATATATTTATAGCAGGAATGCTTGCTATATCTGCAATGGTTTTACCAGGGATTTCTGGTTCAACAATTCTTTTATCTTTTGGTTTATATATACCAGTAATCAATGGTGTAAAAGATTTTTTACATTTCGATTTTAGTAGCTTTGCTTTACTATTTACTTTAGGACTTGGTATACTTTTCGGAGTAGCAACAGTTTTAAGATTAATAAAGAAACTATTAGATAATCATCGTAGTGCCATTGTATATGCTATAATTGGAATGATGATTGGTTCATTATATGCAATAGTAATTGGTCCAACAACATTAAAAGTTCCACAAGCAGCAATGACATTAAAGACATTCAGCATAATATTCTTTATTATAGGAGTAGTAATAGTATTAGCATTTCAACAAGTTAAAAACTTACCATTCTATAAAAAAGAACTAGCAAAAGATGAATAATTATAATTTTTCAAGAATAAAAGAATAATAATAAGTATTAAGAGAATTAGAACTAAATAACTTTTCTAATTCTTTTTCTTTATCATTTAAGTTACAAGTGAAAGGATAAATGGTCGTAACTTTATAGCCAGAATCAGTTGCTAAACGACTAATATCGCTACTTGTAAAATAGTTTTGTTTCTCAAAATTTTCATAATACCAGTTGTCATTTAATAGCAAACCGATGTTTTTTATAGAACCAATATTTTTACATTCACCAACTATTTTTCCATTATTAGTAAAATATCTTTTTAATGATTTAAGAAAAACAAAGGGATTATCAACAAACTCTAAAGAATTACCAATATAAATAGTATCAAATGAAGAATTACCTAATTCCTCTAAAGACTTAACCGTTTTAAAAAACTTATTACTAAACAATCTCTTATCATCATCATTTTCAAGAGAAGTGATATTAGCATTTTTAAAATAATACTTAATTCTTAAAGAAGAAACCCCAATGCCAGAGTTATAATCTAAAATATTATTACCACTTCCTAAAAAAATAGAAGCATTTTTACTCTTATCAAATTCAAAACAAGAGAAATGCCATTTGTTTTCAAATACTTGTCTGTTTTTTAAAATGAGTGCATTAAACTTAGCAGTATCACTTCGGAATGCTGTTCCTCTATCGTGATAAACGAATGAATCATGACATAAAAATAGTTTATATCCTAAAGAAATAATTTGTAATGCTAAATCATTGTCTTCTATATAACCCGGTGAATAACTAGTATCTAAACCTTGAATCTTATTAATAACCTCTCGTTTAATTAAAAGACAAAAACCAATCAAAAAGGCTTTTTCTTCCCAACGATTACTGTCACTGACATTGTTTAAAATAGCTTTACTTTGCATATCTTGGTAATCACTATAAATAAAATTACAGCCTTGTAAGTTATCATTACAATTAGAAATTGGACCAACTGCCCCAGTGCTATTACTATAATATAAACACTTTCTTAAATTAGTTAACCAATTATTAGTAACAATAGTGTCATTATTTAGAAGAAGTATATCATAATTATGATTAGCTATTTCAATACCTTGGTTGCAACCTATTGGAAAACCTAAATTAGTATCATTGTAAATAACCTTTATATCATCTTGATACTTTAACCATTCCTTTGTACCATCAGTAGAATTGTTATCAATAATAATAATTTCATAAACTTCATCCTTAGTATATTTTCTGATACTCTCAAGACATAACTTTGTTTTTTCCAAATTATTGTAAGTAAGAATAATAATACTAGTTCCCATATTTTCACCTCATTAAAACTTATGAGGCAAAAATTGATTTAACTTCTGTAATTAAACGACAACTATTTACAATATCAGTGAAGAAAAATAGTTAAAATCCTTTTAAATAGTATATAATTAAATAGAAAAGAGGTATTTATGAAAAAGAAAATAGTTTATTTCCTACTAAGTATGTTAACTGTTTTAGCAATGTCAATTAATAAAAAAATGCTTTACGATAAAGTAATGCTCAATATAAATATAGTAAAACTTAGTGTTTCATTAATGACTATATTAGTTGTAGCATTTTATCTTTTCTATAAAAAATATAATAAAAAGACATCTTCTCTAAAACAGATTTTGGCAGGCATTTTCTCTTTTTGTTATGTAATAGGAGCTAGTTATCAAGAGATAGGTTCTTTTGGTTTAATCTTTAATAGTCCTACTCTTATATTGATAAGTTTAGTTCAATTATTTTGTTATTATTATTTAATAAAGACAGTATTTTGCTTTCTTGATACATTTTTAGAAAGAAAAATACATATTAAAATCAATACTAATAATAAACTAATTAAGAAGTTTGAAAGTCATCCATTTCTTTTTTCAGTAGTAGTTATCTTAATAGCTTGGTCTATCTATATGTTAGCATTTTATCCTTTGATTTTATCAAAAGACCCAAGCTTTCAAATAAAGCAGTTTTTTAATGTAAAAACAAAGTATATAGATTATGTTATTCCATTATCAAATAAAGTGAACTTAACTAATCATCATCCTGTATTTCATACGATGTTATTAGGTACTTCTATAAAAATTGGTCGTTTATTTGGTAGCGATAATTTTGGTTTATTCTTATATGCAATAATGCAATCTATTACTCTAGCTAGTAGCTTAGCTTGTACTATCTCTTATCTTTACAAAAAAAATAAGTCACTTAGTTTATCACTAGTTTTATTAGCAATTTATGCACTAGTACCAATGTTTCCTTTTTATGCAATGAGCGCTGTTAAGGATACCCTTTACACTGCTATTTTAATTTTCTTTGTAATGACATTATTTAAAATAATAGATAAAAAAGAAATAGAAGCAAAAGAATATATAGCTCTTGTAACTTTAAGTATCTTGCTATATTTATTAAGAAATAATGGTATTTATGTTGCAGTATTAACTTTAATTATCTTAGCAATATATAAAAGAAAAGAATTTCTTTATCTTGGTGTCTTATTGCTATTTGTTTTAACTACTTATATAGGTTATGATAAAGTTCTTTTACCAGCATTAAAGATACCAGCAGGAAGTGTTAGAGAACAATTATCAGTACCATTTCAACAAACAGCAAGATATGTAAAAGAACACGAAAAAGAAATTAGTGAAGAAGAAAAAGAAAAAATAGATAAAGTATTAGGTTATGATACATTAAAAGAAAGATATAATCCAAACTTAGCCGATCCAGTTAAAAATCAATATAATAAATATACAACAAAGAAAGAATTAAAAGATTATTTTCAAGTTTGGTGGAAAGAATTTTTACTTCATCCAGCAACTTATTTAGAAGCAACTTTAAATAATACTTATGGTTATTTTTATCCAGATACTTCTAATTGGTATATCTATTCTGGAAAAAATTATAACAAATTAATAACTGAAGATAATTTAGTTAATTATCATTATAATAAGTTATCATTTTTAAGAACGGTTCTTTCTGGTTATGGGATAATGTTTCCATATTTACCAGTAGTAGGTTTATTATCAAATATTGGCTTTTCAGCAATGGCCCTATTAACAATCATTGTTTACTTGCTATGTTCAAACGAAAAGAAATACATAATTGCTATGCTGCCAAGCTTTTTATCATTATTAATATGTTTCATTTCTCCTGCAAATACTTACTTTAGATATAGTATGCCTTTTGTCTTTTTAATACCTTTTTATACTAGTTATGTTTACTTAATGTTAAGAAACCATTAATTAGTTTACAATTTTTTACGATAAATTATTATTTATAATTGATTAAGTTATTTAATAATTGTATACTCTAAGTAAAGTTATTATTAGTTGGAAGGAGAAGTATTAAATGGGAGAATATTACACATCAAAATATGAAAGAGACCTTAATCCTTTAAGTTCTAATCCTGTTAAAAGTGTTGGAACAAGGGTGATGGAGCAAGTAAAATCGTTAGGAATCAGTCAAGATTTTCTACAAAATCCATCATTTGATGATATTTTACAAAAACTTGCTTCTAAACTAGAACAAGGAACTGATGAAGAACAGAAATTTTATGTGACTACAGATGAGAATAAAATTTCCTTATCTTATAAAAATAATGATGCTGTTTTTAATTCTGTTATTAGAGCAAATTTAGATAAAATTATCGTTCAACAAGTTACTGTGGAAAAAGAACAAAGATCTGTTGATATAGATGAGATATCACTTGTTGAAAATGGTAATATAAAATGGGAAAATAGGGGAGCTACTGCTAAAACTTCTAAAGAAAAACAAGATTCTTGTGATAATTTTTGGCATATTATGTCTACTACTTATGATAATTCTGGTATTGTTTGGTTACGAGAAAGTATGGATGGTTCCAACGAAATTACTGGAGATATTGAATATTGTAATCCTAATTTAATGTTAGCTAGAACGGATGCAGCTGGTTTAGATTGGGTCGATTTTGACAATAAACAAACACAACGTCGAATCAATATAGATACAGTAAAAGTTAATTGTGTATATAATAGGGAAGATGGAAGTCAAGATATACTTGATACTTGTTGTCCTATTAATAGTAGTACTGAAAGTATAAAGGATATGATTCCTTTTTATCCAAGTTATTCTGAGACTGTTTCAATTCTACCTGAATCCTCAAGTGAAATAAACAGTTTAATTCAAAAAGAAGAGAATCCAAAAATTCAAGAAGGATTACAAAAATGGGTAAAAGGTAGAGAAAGCTTTTCTTATTATTCTGGTAAACCATGGAATAATGGTGAGACAAAAGGTCGTTCTATATAATTAAACAATTTACTGACAATTATAACCTATTTGTTCTTATTTTTATAACTATGAGTGATAAAATTGATATATTATTTCACTCATTTTTTATTGAAATCTTTTAGATTATATTATTTCTAATTAAATTATTTATAATTGACATTTGATTGATATAAGTTAAAACAATTCTTGAAAAAGAAAGCTCATAATGTTATTATAAAGATAAGAATAGAGGGTGAATGATGGAAGTTTTTGTACATTTTTTTAGGGACACACTTAGTGGTCCTGTTTATGTTATCGTAGTAATAATTGCAATCATTTTAATATTTGCTTGTATTGGTTATTTAGCAGAAAATAAAATCAAAGAAAAGAAACAAAAAGAGAAATATGCCGAAGTGGCTGGTCCTGGTGAAGTGGTTAAATCAGTTGAGGCGACCGCGCCAATTCCTGTCGTTAGTGCCGGAGCAACTCAAGTTAATGAAGTTCCTGTAGCTCAGTCGGTAGCAGTAGAACAACCAGTTCAACCACAAGTAGTAGCAACACCAGTCGAAGAAATAAAAACTGTTCCCGTAGAGCCAGTTGTAACACCTGTTCAAGAAGTTAAACCAATAACTAATACAGTTCAGGTACAACAAGCATCTCAAAATGTAACACCAGTAAAAGAACCACTTCCTCCAATTCAACCAGTAGTTAAAGAAGTGGTAATAGAACAACCAGTCCAGCCACAAGTAGTACCAACTCAAAAACCAGTAGAAGCAGTAAAGATAAATCCTATACCACAAGTTATAGTTGAAAACAATACTACAGTACAGCCAGTAAAAGAACAAGCTAATTAAGAGATTACAAATTAATAAAAATATAGTATACTAATAAGAAGTAAGGAGGAAAGATATGGTTATTACAGCAACGACAGTAATTACAATAATTAAAAAAATTATTGATATTTCAATAGTTTGGTTAATGGTATATATATTATTAAAAAGCATTAGAAATAGTGTAAAATTGACACTTTTATTTAAAGGTGTCGTTATTATCGTATTTTTGAAAGTAATAAGTGATATCTGTGGTTTTACTACAGTAGGTGTTCTACTTGAATATATAATTATGTATGGACCACTAGCACTTATCGTTATCTTCCAACCAGAAATACGTAATATTCTAGAACAATTAGGAAGAAGTCAACTTTTAGGAAGACATAAAACTTTAACTGTAGATGAAAGAGAACACTTAGTCTACGAAATAATTCAAGCAATGGATTACTTAAGAAAAAATCGTATCGGTGCCTTAATGGTAATAGAACGTGATGTAAGTTTAGGTAATTACATTGATAAAGCTAAAAAAGTTTACGCAGATTTAACAAGTGACCTATTAGGAGCAATATTCTATGAAGGTAACCCACTTCATGATGGAGGAGTTATTATTCAAGGAGATCGTATAACTTGTGCTGGAGCAGTATTTCCAACTAGTAGTAGTACAAAAATAAATAAACATGTTGGAACAAGACATAGAGCTGCTTTAGGACTAGCAGAAGAAACAGATGCTATTTGTTTGGTTGTGTCAGAAGAAACCGGTCGTTTATCAGTAGCTATTAAGGGAGAACTTTATTATAACTTATCATTAGATGATGTTAGAATGATGTTAATAGATGAATTAAAACCAAAAACAAATAGTACTTATGATCAGGAAGAATTAGAAGAGGAAGAGTTATATGAAGAAGATATTTAGAGGAATAGGAAAATTATTTTCCCATATTGGAGCTTTCTTTGACCATATTTTAATTACTCCCATAACAAAATTGATTTTAAAAGTTACTGATTTCTCGAAGAAAAATGCTAAAAGTATTGAAAGATTTTTAGGAAAGAAACAAACTCTTATAGTTATTAGTTTATTAGTAGCACTGTGTATTTTCTTTATAATAGATGGTGAAAGTAGTGCTACAATCGATCAATATGCAGAAGTACTTTATGATCAACCAGTAACAGCTACTTATAATGAAGAAGCCTATGTAGTAGAAGGTCTACCAAAAAACGTTGACATAACTTTGGTAGGACAAAAAAGACATATCTTCCTAGCAAAGCAATCACCAAGTGAAGGAGTAACAGTAGACCTTACAGGTTTAAAACCAGGTCAACATAAAGTTACACTAAAATATAGTCAAAGACTTAAATCATTAGATTATAGATTAGATCCATCAACTGTAACAGTAACAATTTACGAAAAAGTAAGTGCTACTAGAACATTAACTTATGATATCTTACATAAAGATAATTTAGATAGTAAGTTAAATATTGATAAAGTAGAACTAGATCGTAGCGAAGTTATTATCAAAGGTGCAGAGCAAAAACTTAAGAAAGTTGCTACAGTAAAAGCTTTAGTAGATGTAGATGACTTTGTTAACCCAGAACCTGGAGAAATGACACTTAAGAATGTTCAATTAGTTGCATATGATACAAACGGTAAAGTTGTAGATGTAGAAATTGTACCTAAGACTGTAACAGCTAAAGTAGTTATTACTTCACCAAGTAAAGAAGTACCACTAAAGATAGTACCAAAAGGAGATTTAGCTTTCGGTAAAGCAATTAAGTCTTTAAGTACAAGTGTTACTAATGTAACAGTTTATGGTAGTGAAGAAGCATTAGCAAATATTAGTTCTTTACCAGTAGAAGTAGATGTAACTGGACTTGAAAAGAGTAAAGATTATACAGTAACACTTAAGAAACCAACAGGAGTTACTGATATCAGTACTAAGACGGTAACTGTTAAAGTGGTAATTGATGATTCAACTGTTAAAGAATTCCAAGATATATCAATTGCTACTGAAAACTTAGATACATCTAAGTATAAAGTACAGGCTTCCAGTGAAGCAGATAGTAAAGTAACAGTAGTAGTTAAAGGTAGTAAGTCAATAATTGATAATATTGATCAATCAATTATTAAAGCTTATGTAGACTTAAAAGATTTAGGCGTTGGTGAACATGAAGTTGAAGTTAAAGTAACAGGTGATGATGTAAAACTTACTTACACACCAAAAGTTAAGAAAGTCAAAGTTAAAATTACTGCAAAGTAAAAGAAGAGCGAAAGCTCTTTTTTTAGTCGTGGTCAAATAAATAACTGATATCAATTAAACCAGCAATACCTATAATAATATAAATAATTTTAGCAATAATATTATCAGAGCCTCCAAATAAAGAAGCAACTAAGTCGATATTGAATAATCCAACAAAAGCCCAGTTAATCGCTCCAATTATAATTAATACTAAACATACTTTTTTTAATGTATCCATAAATTCCTCCTTTTTCTTTTTTAGTTTTTGTAATTTTTTTTAAAATTATTCGTGAATATTTAAGAAAAATTTTTAATATAATGAAATGAAAACATAAATGAGGTGAATATATTGAAAAAGATTAGTCTTTTATTACTACTTTCTCTTTTAGTTGTCACTGGTTGTTCTAAAAATAGTGAGCAAAATGTTTTAAAAAATATGTCTAAAGATATAAACAATAGTAAAGGTTATATCTTAACAGGAAAGTTAGAAGTAGTTAATAATGACGATACTTATAATTACCAAGTAACATCAGCATATAAAAAAGGTGATTATTACAGAATAAGTTTGAAAAATACAGCTAATGATCATGAACAAATAATTTTAAAAAATGATGAGGGAGTTTATGTCCTAACACCTAGTTTAAAGAAAAGTTTCAAGTTCCAAAGTGACTGGCCTTATAATAATTCACAGGTCTATTTGTTACAATCAATTATTCAAGATATAGAAAATGATAATAAAGCTACTATGGACAAAGATAAGAATAATTATATTTTTACTAGTACAGTAAATTATCCAAATAATAGAAATTTAATAAAGCAAAAAGTAACAGTAGATAATAAATTAACAGTCAAAAAAGTAGAAGTACTTAATGATAATGATATTCCAAAAATCACTTTAAATGTAAAAAGTATTGATAAGAGTCCAAAGTTTGGAAAGAACTATTTTGAAATTGAAGATATTATGAGTACTTTTGAAGATACTGATACAAAAGATACTAAACAAACTAGTAGTATTGATGATATTATTTATCCACTAGTAGTTCCAGAAGGAACAAAACTAAAAAGCGAGGAAAAATTAACAAAAACTGGTGGAGAAAGAGTGATTCTTACTTTTGAAGGAGAAAAACCATTCTTATTAGTGGAAGAAACTGCTAAACAGGAAGATGAATTAACTATTATTCCAACTATTGGAGAACCATATATGTTTATGGATACAATTGGAGCTCTATCTGATAATTCACTTACTTGGAGTAGTGGTAATATGGAGTATTACTTAGTAAGTGACGTAATGAATCAAGAAGAGTTAGTAGAGATAGCATCTTCAATAAATGTGTTACCAACAATGAAATAGTCTATGTGACTATTTTTTTGTACAGAAATATTCTACTGTAATGCAATAAAATGCTAAAAGTTATAAAAAATACATAAATTAAATTTCTTTATATTAGCTAGCCTAACAATTACTTCTTTTTCTTTGAAATAATTGACGTTGGTACAAATTTTCTCTATAATATTAGAAGAAGAGGAGGCATCAAGATGATAGATGTTCGTGATATTTATAAAGATATAAATAAATACTTAAATAAAGAAGTAACCATAAATGGTTGGATTAGAAATCATCGTAAGCAAAAAGAATTTGGATTTATCACATTTTTCGATGGAACAGTATTTGAATCTGTTCAAATTGTTTACGATAAATCATTAGCTAATTTTGATGATATTCAAAAATTAAGAGTAGGTAGTGCTATCAGTGTTACGGGATTAGTTGTAGAAAGTCCTAAAGCAGGTCAAGAGTTTGAAGTTCAAGCGAAGAAAATTACTCTTGAAGGAGATTGTCCAGAAGATTATCCTTTGCAACCTAAAAGACATTCTATGGAATTTTTAAGAGAAATTGCATATTTACGTCCTAGAACAAATACTTTTCAAGCTGTATTTAGAGTAAGAAGTGTTGCTGCAATGGCAATTCATAAATATTTTCAAGATAAAGGATTTGTTTATTTACATGCTCCTTTAATTACTGCAAGTGATTGTGAAGGAGCTGGTGAAATGTTCCAAGTATCAACTCTTGATTTTGAAAATTTAAAAGGTAAAGAAATCGATTATAGTAAAGACTTCTTTGGTAAAAGAACAGCACTTACTGTATCTGGTCAATTACAAGGAGAAATATTTGCTTTAGCATTTAAAAATATTTATACTTTTGGACCAACATTTAGAGCAGAGAACTCTAATACTAAAACACACGCATCTGAATTTTGGATGATTGAACCAGAAATGGCTTTTTGTGAATTAGATAGATTAATGGATGTAGAGGAAGAAATGCTTCGTTACATTATAAAATATGTAATGGAAAATGCATATTCAGAACTTAAGTTCTTTGATAGCTTTGTTCATCCTGGTTTATTAGAAAGATTAAATACTGTCTTAAATGCTGAACCAAAGAGAATTACTCATAAAGAAGCAATTACAATTCTTAAAGAAAGTGGTAAAGCCTTTGAGAATAAACCAGAATACGGTGAAGACTTAGCTAAGGAACATGAAAAATACTTAACTGAAGAGTATTTCAAAGCTCCTGTATTTGTAACTGATTGGCCAAAAGATATAAAAGCTTTCTATATGCGCTTAAATGATGATAATGAAACAGTTGCAGCTGTTGACTTCTTAGTACCACAAGCAGGTGAATTAATGGGAGGAAGTCAAAGAGAAGAAAGATATGATGTCTTAAAGAGTAGAATGGACGAATTAAAGATGGATGAAGAAGAACTAGACTGGTATTTACGTCTTCGTCAATATGGCGGGGTAAAACATTCCGGATTTGGTCTTGGCTTTGAAAGACTACTTATTTATCTAACAGGAATGGAAAATATAAGAGATGTAATACCATTCCCAAGAACACCAGGAAACTGCGAATTTTAAGGAGGTATTATGAATAAAGGTTATTACAATAATAGTAATGAAATGCAAGGTGCTGGAAAAAGAATTGTTATCATAATTATCTGTGGCTTATTACTATTTCTTTTTATGTATTTTTTAACAACAAGAATTTTATCTAAAGAAGTAACTAAGAGAAGAAAGCAAGAACAAGTTACTGAGTCAACTATTCAATATGATAAGATATTAGCTGGAGAATCATTTACTGTTGATAATGAAGAATATTATGTAGTTTATTATGATAGTACTGATACAGAATTAGCATCAACTATTTCTAGTTATCAAGCTGATACAAAAGATATTAAATTATATAGTGTAGATTTAAGTGATGGTATGAACAAAAAGTACAAAACAGATGGGGATATCGATACTAGTAGTATTGAAAATTTAAAAGTGAAAAATCCTACTCTTATTCATTTTAAATCTAAAGAAGTAGTAGATGTTCTTACTGACCAAGATGAAATTAAAGATTATTTAACAAAATAACGTATGAGTTTAATAGCTTGTACGCTTTTTTAATCTTTACATAGAAAGTTGAAAAAGTAAAAATTTATCATAATCTAGTATATTTTTTATTTAGAGAGTATCTAAATCTATGGTACAATGATATAGACGGTAGGTGAAATAATGAAGAAAAAAGAAGAAATAATTGAAGATGAAAATATAGATAATGTAAAAGAAATAGTAACTATTCAAAAAGAAGGTTTTAGTTATCCTGAAATGGTTATTATTATGATAATAGCTATTCTCTTTGGATTCTTAATTGGAAATGTTGTAAGTTTTAGTAAAAAAGATGGAAGTAGTAGTTCAGTTCCCAGTGATTTAAAAGAATTCGTTGCAACTTATAATGATATTGTTAACAACTACTATACTAGTGTTAATAAAGAAGAATTAATAGATGCTGGTATTAAAGGAATGATTAATTATTTAGATGATCCTTATGCTACTTATTTTGATGGTACTAATAGTACAACCTTTAATCAAACTTTAGAAGGTAACTATGAAGGAATTGGTGTTGAAGTTACTAGTGATAATAATAAAGTTAAAGTAACTAAAGTTTTTGATGATACTCCTGCTAAAAAAGCTGGTATTAAAGTAGGGGATTATATTACTAAAGTAAATGGAGAAAGCACAGAAGGAAAGACTTTATCAGAAGTTGTTAGTAGTATTAAAAATGCCAAAAGTAAAGATGTAGAGATAACTATTACTAGAGATAATCAAGAAAAAGTATTAAAAGTAACTAGAACGACAGTTGATATGCCATATACTAGTAGTAAAGTATATGAACAGAATGGTAAAAAGATAGGTTATTTAAAGATTGAAATGTTCTCTAATAATATTGGTAAACAAGTAAAGAAGGAACTAACTTCATTAGAAAAACAAAAAATTGATAAATTAGTTATTGATGTTCGTGATAATCCAGGTGGTTACTTAACACAAGTTACTGATATATTATCATTATTTATGACTAAGAAGGATGTTATTTATCAATTACAAACAAAAGATAAAAAACAAAAAGTCTACGGAATTAGTAGTAAGGCTACTTACAAATATCCAGTAACAGTTATTATTAATGAAAATAGTGCTTCGGCTAGTGAGATATTAGCAAGTGCCTTTAAAGAAACATATGGTGCAGAAGTAGTAGGAGTTAACTCCTATGGAAAAGGAACAGTCCAAAAAACTGGTGATTTGAACAATGGTGATACTATTAAATATACTGTTCAAAAATGGTTAACACCTAAAGGAACTTGGATTAATGAAAAAGGTGTTACTCCTACAAAAGAGGTTAAACTAGAACTAGCTGATGGAAAGACATTGACAGAGGATAATGATACACAACTAAAAGCAGCTATTGAGTTAGCGAGTAAATAAGAAAAAATGTCATGCTATGGCATTTTTTTGTAGATGAATTAGAATTAAATTGATTGATTTTGGGAAAAATGTGATATATTGGCATTAAAATGCAGGAAAAATGTGTTAAATTAGATTGAAAATATAGGAATTTTGTGATACATTAACATTGAGGTGAATATGCATGGAAAGATTAAGAAGAAAAATAGATGATTTTTTAATAGAGTGGAAGCAATCAAAAGATAAATTACCACTTATAATCAAAGGTGCAAGACAGATAGGAAAAACAGATTCTATCGAAAATTTTGCAAAAAATAATTACAAGTATTTTGTTGAAATTAATTTTGCCTTACAGCCCGAGTATAAAACTATTTTTGATAATGGCTTTGATGTTGACGTAATAATAAGTAATATATCAATGATTAATCCAAATTTTATTTTTAAGCCAAAAGAAACTTTAATATTTTTTGATGAATTACAAGACTGTATCAATTGTGCTACATCATTAAAGGCTTTTAATATTGATAATAGGTTTGATGTTATATGTTCTGGTTCAATGATGGGAATTAATTATAACGAGATTGAATCAAATAGTGTAGGCAACAAGCAAGATTACACTATGTATTCAATGGACTTTGAAGAATTTTTATGGGCTAAGGGATATAAGGAAACTCAAATAGAAGAATTATACATTTGTATGAAAGAATGTAGACCTTTAACGAATACTCAGTTTGACGTTATGATGAAAAATTTTAAAGATTATATGGTTTTAGGTGGAATGCCAGCAATAGTATCTAAATATATTAAAAATAAAAATTTTAGTGGAATACTTTCTATGCAAGAACAAATTTTAAAAGATTATGAAGAAGATATTGCTAAATATGCTAATGGCTTTGACAAGGCAAGAATATTAAATGCTTACAGAAAAGTGGCAGTGTTTCTAGGAAATGAAAATAAAAAATTTCAAATATCAAAATTAGGCGAAGGAGCAAGAAATAGGGAATATCGAGGAATTACTGATTGGCTTTCAGACGCTGGAATTATTAATGTTTCTTATTGTATGGAAGAATGCTCTTTACCTCTAAAGGGAAATTATAATCCTGATAATTATCGATTATATTTTTCTGACACTGGTTTGTTAATTGCATCTTTAGATGATGAAGCTCAGGATGATTTAAGAAAAAATCAAAATTTCAATACTTATAAAGGTGCTATTTATGAAAATATTGTTAGTGATATGCTAGTAAAAGAGGGGTACAATTTATACTTTTATAAGAACACTAAAGGAACAATAGAAATGGACTTTTTTATAAGAGATAAAGATTCTTTAATTCCAGTAGAAGTTAAAGCAAATGATAATTCTACATTATCATTGAAAAAACTTATTGAAAGTAATAATTATAAAGACATAAAATATGGTATCAAGTTGTGTAACAAAAATATTGGCTTTAATGGTAAATTTTATACATTTCCATATTTTATGACATTTTTATTAAAAAGATATATAAGAGAAACAAAATAATGCGTTAAAGTAGTTAGTATTAAAAAAATGCCACATCATGGCATTTTTTGTTAATCTATTTTAGAAATATTAATTTGGTAGATAAAATTCATCTATTAGCCAATTTCCATTTTCCTTCTTTATGACAAAATTTCTTTTTCTTTCTTTTACAGTTTCATTGGAACTTTGGCAAAAACTAGAGTCACAGTAAGATGAAGTAGCGATAAAAGTGATTTTGTCCTCTTGAACATCACTTATAGCAAGAGTAGTATCTTTGTAGAACTGATCTCCACCTCTTCCACCAGAACCATCACACATTTTCTTAAAATATTCAATGTATTTATCTGTTGTTATTATATATTCATTACTACCATCTTCGCTTGGTAAAGGAGATATTTTTGCATCCGTTGTATATTTTTTTCTTACCCCTTCGCTACTAGTTTTGCAAATTTCTCCAGAATTATTTTTAACTGGATTATATCCCCAGAAAGTTTCGTAGGCATATAACCATAACTCATTACCAAGTGCTAATATTTCTTCTTGATTATAACTAGTAGTAGCATTAGAATTTGTGTTTTCATTGTTATTATTGTCAGTATTATTAACAGTATCGTCTTTGGAGTAATCTTTAGATGTTTCAGTGTAATTGTTTTTTAAACTAGAATTTTTATAAACTATATATCCTCCTCCCATTACAATAATTATGGCACTTACCAATATTATTATAATTATTTTATTATTTTTAATCATACACACTCCTCCTATCTTACAATCATCATAACACATTAAAAGATATATAGATATAAAAAAAATGTACAATACTGACAAAAGTTTACAATATACATAATTATTTGTTGCAAAAAGTTATTAAACATGATACGATTAGAATGTCAAAAATACTGATATTTTTCCGCTATAAGTATTGAAGACATCTAGAGAGTAGGGATTGAATAATGACCAATGTTTACTTAAATAAAATTAAAAAAATTGTTCGTTCTTTCTACATAATTTGCTTAAGTCCTCAAGTTAACCATAAATTAACCTGGGGGGGGGTATTTATTCAATCTAATTAAAACTACTTTCTTTTATTGTGCATTAAAGATAGAGTTATACAATTTCGTATAAATCTGTCTTTTTTGTTGCTATAAAAAAGGAGTTGGTGAGTAGTGAAAAAGAAAAAAATATTGTTTTTAGTGATATTTTTAATACTGCTAATAGGAATAATTGGAGTAAGTTATGCATTATTACAGAAAGATATAATTGGTAGTAATGAAAAAATAATTTATAAAATAGGAGACTTAGAAGTAAAGTTAGATGAATCAGGTTCGAAAGATATAAGTCTAGTGAATGCTGCTCCCCAAGAAGATAGTGATGGACTAAGTAATGAGCCATATAGTTTTTCATTAGTAAATAACGCTACAACTGATTTGAAATATACCATTTACTTAGAGGATGATTCAGATGCTAAAAACAAATGTGGTACAGATTGTGAGTTAGTACCTTATAGATTTATAAGATACAATTTATCAAATGATAATGAATTATTAAAAATCAATAATTTATCAGCTTCATCAACTGAATTATATACAGGAACAATTAAAAGTAAAGCAACAGATAAATTTAATCTAAGAGTATGGTTATCAATTGATGCGGATAATACTGCCATGAATAAATATTACTTTGGAAAGGTAAAAGTAGTAATAAATCAAGGAGATGATTATTGTATTAGAAATGGTTTCAACACCTTATCAGATTGTATATTAGTAATGAATAATCATGAATCCAGTGTAGAACTAGCTAAACAAAATATAATTAACAAGGGTACACCAGACTTTTCCAAGACAGCAACAACAGATGAAGGATTATTTATGACAGAAGATGATGAAGGAGCAAGTTATTATTATCGAGGAGCAGTTAAAAATAATTATGTATCATTTGCAGGATTTATCTGGAAAATAATAAGGCGTAATGGTGATGGTTCTGTTAGAATGATTTATTCGGGTAAGAAAACCAGTGATACTGGTACAGCAACAACAATAGGAAATTCTAAATTTAATAGTAAATATTGGGATCCAACTTATGTTGGATATATGTATAATGAAAAATTCTCGCTGCATGAAAATAATGAAATAACAAACTATACTTGGTTTACTAATACTAAAAAATATGATTTTGGAACAGGTTATACATTTGATAAAACAACAAAGAAATTTACATTAACAGGAACTATTAAGCAATTAACGTGGGAAGAGAATCATGATGAAATAGTAGCAAATAATTTATATAGTTGCTTAGAAACAACTTGTAATGTTGCCTATAAAGTAACAGAGTATTCAGATGATACAACAATGATAGTACAACCAATATCATACAGCAGTGATAGTTATGTGGATACAGTGACAAATAATAAAAATTCAACTATGAAGGGTACTTTAGATACATGGTATAAGAACAATCTAACAAGTTATGCATCATATTTAGCAGATGAAATATTTTGTAATGATAGAAGTGTAACAGTAGGTACAGGGTATTTAACAACGCCAACAACATATTATGGAACGTTTACTAGATTGGCTTCAAAGAAAAGCCCTTCTTTAAAATGTGTACAAGATAATGATGAATTTAAATTATCAAGTACAAATACTAAGTTAGATTATCCAATCTCACTTATTACAGCAGATGAAGTAGCATTAGCTGGTGGAGTTTATAATACAATAAATAGTGATTATTATTTATATAATGGACAATACCTTTGGACATTGTCTCCGTCTTACTTCTCTTCTACTAGCTTTACTGCAAATATTTGGAATGTGCTTCCTTCGGGTAGTTTGAATCCTTGGGATAATGTCTCGGTTTCTTTCGGAACACGCCCAGTTATAAATTTAAAATCAGATGTAAAAATATCAAGTGGAGATGGAACTTCTATTGCTCCATTCAAAATTTCAACAGATTAAATCTTGAAGCAAAGTAAAAAACTGTGATAAAATTAATGTATCAAATTAAAAAAGAAGGTAGTGATAGGAAATGAATAATTTTCAAATTGAAAACTTAATTTGTATCACATCAAAAGTTAACTTAAAATTAACCTGGGGGGGGG
>ERZ773133.2241-NODE-2241-length-18264-cov-10.279807_pt1 | contig 18264 bp, 11 predicted proteins | sample MGYA00580861_ERZ773133 | MGnify/ENA primary metagenome ERZ773133 (study PRJEB29015, sample SAMEA2737844) | human gut metagenome | biome: human gut; feature: human-associated habitat; material: faeces | place: China | collected 2012 ...
AAAAGCATCTGCACCAAGGTGGGCTTTCGACAGACCAACTGCTTCCCTTATCATATGAAAAAATAAGTGTAGTGGATAGGAGCGGCCTATCTGACTACACTTATATGGTACTAGGTGGCGCCGAAAGCGACGAATACAGTAGTTCCCACGCAGTAAAGATGCGGTTGTATGGTTTTCCTCAAGGCGCAGCGAGGTTTGCTTGTTTTCCCCTTGCGACAGCAAGGAAATGGTGTCAGAGCTCGTCCCGTAGGGGGAGCTGATGGCCTTTGACCTTGCCCTGGAAGGGAAGGTGCGCCGTATACCAGTTGACACCAGAGGTAGCAAGACAAATGTCTCATATGTTAGTGTACGGGGCGGATAAGTTGCATTTCCTCAAGGCGTTAGCCTGGTTGTATGGTTCTCAAAAAGGTGCATTTCCACTGGCGAAGTCCGGTCGTATGGTTTTAAACTCGCCTTCCCAGACGGGGAAGGCGAACCGCTTCGCGGTGGATAGGGTTGATTCCCACGCAGCAAAGCTGCGGTTGTAAGGTTTTATTGTTCTCCCCCTCTCCTAACTCCGCTTCTCCCATGGTACAATCAAAAGAAAAGGAGTGAAAGCCATGCTCATCCCATACACCGCCCCAAGGGCGACCTTCCAGAAAGAACTGGAAATCAAGAAATCCATCTTCCTGGCCACCCTCATCCCCGTCAAAAGCGAAGAAGAAGCCCAGGAAGCCATCGCGAAAATGAAAAAAGAAAAGAGAGACGCCACCCATAACTGCTCCGCCTACCGCATCGGAACCGAGAGAATCTACGAGAAATCCAGCGACGACGGCGAACCCCAGGGCACAGCCGGCCATCCCATGCTGCACGTCCTCCAGATGAACGAACTCACGAACACCCTCGCCATCGTCACCCGTTGGTTCGGCGGCATCAAACTAGGTGCCGGCGGCCTCACCAGAGCCTACACCCAGTCCCTCGCCGACGCCGTCAAAGAAGCGGACCTCGTCCGCTACACCCCGCACAAAAAATACACCGTCTCCTTCCCCTACACCACAGCCGGCGCCTTCGAAAACCACATCAAAGGCACCGACATCATCGTGAAAGACAGACAATTCTCCGACAAAGTCACCGTCACCTTCCTCACCCTCCCAGACAATGCCCAGACCCACACCCGCTGGCTCACCAACGCCACCGGAGGAAAAGCAGAAATCCAGAACGATGGAGAAGAATATGTGATGATGGAAGTGGAGAGGGAGTAAAAGGAAAAAAGAAACCCAGCCTATGAAGAAATCATTGTTCTTCATAGGCTGGGTTTTTGTGTGAATTGCTGCAAATATTCCGTTTAAAAAGGGGGCAGTCATGTTTCATGTATACGATTTATGCCTCACCTTGCTTCCAATAGAAATGCCATCACTATACAACCATGAACTCCACTCACTAACCTCATGTCCAAGAATGGCACGCGCCGCTTCATATGCATCATAAAATATATAGCTTCGAACAAATCTATCATCTTTTACAAACCCATCCTGCAAAAGTATTTCTCGAAGGTTCACAATCTTCTGAGGCAGTCCCACTTCTTCATCTTTCGAAAGCTCAGACCCCTTATAGACAAGAAATCCCTTATCTACAAAACAGCCTAAAGCATGAAATTGGCTGCTGTTTAGGTGTAATACCCTGACCCAATCATCATAAGGATTAATGCCTTCTGCCTCAGGCTTGGAATCATCACCACTCTCCGTTATTAATATTTCTTGATTCGGATCTCTCAATGGTAAAAACGAAAACTCCTCTTTTTCCAAATCTCGACCGTAAATCATTCTTCCTAATAGAGTAACAGTCGCCTCATGCATATTGTTAAATACATAGCCCTTAACAAATACGTTGTTTTTTACATAACCTTCATCTATAAGTTTTTTTCGGAGATTGTGAATCTCCTGTGCTATTGTCCCCTCTTCAAACGCAGAGAAACCCGATCCTTTATGAACGAGGAAACCTCCATCGGCAATAGAACCCATCGCAAAAACCTGGTCATTTTTCAGTTGATACAATACCGTCTCATCTTTTCTATCTGCCGGCAATGGGTTACCAGCTTCACCATCAGGAGCTGTGTTTCCATCTTCACTTTCACTACTCGGAATACTCCCTGATTCTTTTATTTGTTCTATATTTTTATTATCCTGTGACGGATTTATCACTGGTGGATCATTTACTGTCTCTGACTTGGAATCTTCAGCAATCCACAAAGTTCGTTCGGGAACGTTTTTGCCCAATAAAGCTATAGCAGCCTCGCGTTCATCGTTGAACACATAGTCCTTTACAAACACGTAATTTACAAACTTGTTATTCTCTACATAACCTTCATCTATAAGTTCTCTCCTAAGGTCTTGATACTCTCTTGCTATTGTTGTATCTACAAAACCAGAGAAATCAGACCCTTCATGAACAAGAAAACCTCCATCGACAATAGAACCTGTTGCATGAATCGAATCATCATTTAACCGGTACAATACCGTCTCATTTTTTCTATCTGCCGGCGATGTTTTACCAACTTCACCATCAGGAGCTACGTTTCCATCTTCATTCTCCCTCTCAGGCTTCAGATTTTCACCACTCTCCGTTATTAATTTTTCTTGATTCGGTTCTCTTGATGGCAAAAACGAGAACTCCTCCTTTCCCAATTCAAATCTGTAAATTATTCTGCCTAACAGAGTAACCGTCGCCTCATACTTATTGCCAAATAAATAATTCTTAACGAATTTATTATTTTTTACATAACCTTCATTTATGAGTTTTTCCCTAAGGTCCTGATACGGCTTTTGTAATGTGCTAGTTTCACTTCCAGAAAACTCAGACCCTTTGTAGACGATGAAACCTCCATCGACAGCAGAACCTGTCGCATGAACCCGATCATTGTTCAGTTTGTACAATACTGTCTCATCTTTTCTATCTGCCGGCGATAGGTTACCAGCTTCACCATCAGGAGCTGCATTACCATCTTTATTCTCCCTCTCAGGCTTTGGATTTTCACCACTCTCCGGTATTGAGTTTTCTTGATTCGGTTCTCTAGATGGTAAAAACGAAAACTCCGCTTTTTTCAAGTCATCTCCATAAACCATTCTTCCCAAGAGAGTAACCAGCGCATCGTACTTATCGTGAAATACATAGTCCTTAACAAATTCATTATTTTTTACATAACCTTCATCTATAAGTTTTTTCCGGAGATTGTGAATCTTCTGTGCTATTTTTCCAGTTTCTCGTTCGGCGAACTCAGACCCTTTATAGACAAGAAATCTTCTACCGAGAATAGAACCTGTCGCATGAATCCGATCATCATTTAGCCGGTACAATGCTGGCTCATCTTTACTATCTTCTGGCGATGGCTTACCAGCGCCACCTTCAATAACGGGATCTTCTTTCCCTGGCTTCACGTCATCCGTCGAGATATGTGCGAATAAATCATCCATCAGTCCATCTTCAGTCTCATCTCCACCATTTACATGGTTGGGATTCGAGAAATCTGGTGTAACTTTTTCTCCTGCCTTATCATCTGGATCGTCGTCCGGATCATCATCTGGGTCATCATCTGAATCATCATCTGGACCATCGTCAGGATCATCATCTGGATTATCGTCCGGATCATCATCTGGATCATCGTCTGAATCATCATCTGGTTCATCGTCTGAATCATCGTCCGAATCATCATCCGGATCATCGCCTGGATTATCATCTGGACTATCGTCAGGACCATCGTCTGGGTCATCATCTGGACCATCGTCTGAATCATCGTCCGGATCATCATCCGGATCATCGCCTGGATTATCATCTGGACTATCGTCAGGACCATCGTCTGGGTCATCATCTGGACCATCGTCTGGATCATCATCTGGATCATCATAAGGTAGACCGGGTATTTCTTCCACCAGATCACCGTTAAGAATTCTCTCCGCCAGAGCCTTGACCCTCTGCAGCAGATCGCTTTCTGCATGAGACGTAATTTCCCCGATATTTCCTTCTGGTTCAATTTCCATTTCATGCAAAGTTTGATGAACACGCTCCATTGTATGTTCCGGGTCTCTATAATATTCGCTGCCGCGAATACGAATAAATCTCCATCCTAGACGTTCCAGAATAGTCTGTCTTTCCATATCTTCCCGGATTTTTTCTTCGCCGCTATGCCACCGTTCACCATCACATTCAATAGCGACCTTTTTTCTTCCATCTACAGCAACCATATCGATTCGATAAGCACCGACAGGCCACTGCTGTTCAATATGATAGCCAAGGCTGACAAGTTTTTTAGCTACAGCCTCTTCGAATGGAGATTCTGCCCTCTCTTCTATCATCTTCATAGAATGAATGGCAGCCTGTGGATCACTAGCGTAGGACAAGAGTTCCTTGCGGATGTCGCCCGGCTTGAGATCCTTTGATTCATCCAGGGAATGTACGACCCAGAGTTGATCCTTCGCACGGCTCACAGCGACATTGTATCGTTTTTTTATGGCGTCCTTATTACCTGTTCCTACAAGACGCAATGGTCCTTCTTCTTCATTACTGTAAACCATAGAGAGGAAGATTACGTCCCTCTCATCACCCTGGAAATTAGCTGCATCACCGCAAAGAATATTCCGCTCACTATAAGCGAGAGGCCCGATATCCTGAACGAGCAGATTTTGAATGTATTCCGCCTGTTGATCACCTAAGAGCGAAATAACGCCAAAAGTCTTCCCTTTATATTCAGGTTCTGCCATACAAGCCTTCATGAGAGCAACGATATATTGTCCCTCAATTTCGTTAATCTTCTTCTTTCCGCCGGGATCCTGATGTCCGGGTGTCCGATAATTAATAACCGCCGGAACAATATTACAATCACGCGTATCACGTAAAGGTTTAATCTTTCCATCATAGTTGAATAGATTGCTGTAGCCGATAATATCCGGGACACAGCGGAAATGCTCACGCAGCATAACCGGATGGAAAACTGTTTTAGCTATATCGTAAAGAGAAGAATCCGGTGAATACAATAAGGGATTCTTTACCTTTCCTTTCAGATATACGTCCTGAAGTGCATTAACCTGAGTACTATTTGCGCCAACGGCCAATGGGCTGACCTGCTTATCATCCCCGACGACAATAATTTTCTTGGCCAGGAAGAAAACAGGCAGCGCAGTAACACTTGCCTGACTGGCTTCATCGATAATCAGGACATCAAATTGAGGTTCCCCGTTCGGCACGAAATTTGTCAGCACTCGATTCAAGGTCATGATCCAGGCCGGAACGGCATCTTTACATTCATTCATGAGATCACGGGCCTCACGCCTATACCGCGGCGCATTCTTGCCCGTGCCCTTGCCGATTTTCTTGGTTATCTGCCTCCAGCCCTGAAGACTCTGCAGGCTGCCATCCCCTTCCGTTCGTCTCAGAAGATGATACCACGCACTATTTACAACAAGTTCTTCTGTAGCTGCTCGATACTCCCTGCTTAACCTTAAACTATCCTGCTGGAGGTCAGCAAAAGATTCACTTGTCAGATCATCCAGGATAGCGACATATTGTTTCCAGCGCCATGCATCTTCCACGTTTTCCGGCACTTTATCCTCACCGAATTCTCCCTCTCGGTTCCGAATATTATCAGCCCATTTTGGTGCTACCTCTTCAAGCCGCCTTAACAATTCCTCCCTTAGATTCTGATTAGCATATTTGCCGTAAAGTTTGGAAAGCTGCCCGAACTTCTCAGTATATTCTTCACAATTATCCGACAGGAATGCATCATACAATTCCATGCATAGAGCAGAATGTGTCGATACAAATACATCATCCATCTGGCTCCTCATGCTTCGCATTTCTTCCAAGCTGGCCTTGAGCTGAATAAGAGCTTCCTGCATCGCCAGTAACTCCGGCAAAGTATCTCTGGTTCCCTTAAGAACTTTCCTGATAATATCTGTATCCGAATCCAGCGGTTTGTACTGGAAAACCGCCTCCCTGGTTAATCCGGCATTTGCCAGAAGCTTGATTAGGACGCTGAATTCCTGCGCATACCAGTTAAGATAACGCGGTATTGCGGCAATCAGAACAGCCGCTTTATTCTCCGGATTCCTGCCATCATTAAGCGACATGAACGCAGGAACTCCGTGAGGCATCAGAAGATCATCCCAGAAGCGGGCACATTCCTGACGTGCGCTGCGCACCTGAATCATCAGCAGCACTGCTTCGCAATCTTCAGCGGTGGCAACCTTATTGCCATTGATAGAGACCATATTCTCTGCTTTATCAAACCTTTTGTTCAGCTTGCGCTTGAGCCATCCGATCGTGTTTCCTGAAGCATAAATTTCTTTTATTTCCGTTAACGTCGGAATAATAAACCCTTCGTCGAAATCATCAGAAAATTCAATGACCTTGTCGAAATATTTATCTCCAAACTCTGCAGCTAAGGCCTGTGCTTTATGAACTGTCTGTGCCAAAGCCACCCACTTCTTACGTGCCCCACCTCCGTTCTTTCCATCAACGATCGCATGGATACTCCATTCCTCAAATTGTCCCAGGGAATCTATCCATTTCTTCAACTGATGAATCGCATCAATCGTAGTTTCACCCAGCGTCAATACTTCTCCATTGTTGCGGGTAAAAACTCTGGTATTCAAATCGAAGCTGGCATCAAGCTTGTCCGCCAGACGCTTTATATCTTTCTTATTTTGTGCAATCCTCTCCAGAACAATTTTAAATCTTTCCGGCTGCACGAAGCTCTCTGGATTTGGCAGCTCGTTAGCAAGTTCCTGCTCATCTTCAGGAGAAATATCCGTATTGCTATGGTAAAGCTGTGACAGCTCTTCAAAAGACAATGGCAGTGTCCGATTCAATGCCACCTTGCCGGGAATATAAGACAGAGTATCCTCATTTTCATGAACGAACTTTGCCATTTCAAGCGGAGACAAACTTTCTCCGGAATAGACGACAGGAGAACATTCTTTAAACTTAATCTGGTATAAACGTCTACGGGTATCCGACAACTCCTTCATAATATCCCGTCTGATATTACGGGCTTTATCTGCTTTATTCTTGAATTCAGTGGATGAATGGGCACTCATTTCCGTAATGCCATCAACGGATCTTTCCATATCCTCATTGGAATCGTCAAGAACGGAGACGCAAAGATCCTGTAATTTTTCTGGCATTTTTTCTTTCAGGACAGAAAGTGCCTTACGTGTATAACTCGTAACAAGAACGCGTTCGCCCTTTGCCAGGAAATGTCCCATAAGATTTGCAATCGTGTGTGTTTTCCCCGTTCCAGGAGGTCCCTGAACAAGAACAGCATCATGATTTTCTATCTGCCGGGCAATATCAAGCTGTTCCCTATTGGCAGGCTTCGCAAGCAGAATATCCGGATCCTCTCCGCCCACTTCAGCGAGACGTTTTTCAATCGACCGCTCCCCTTCCTCTTCAGGCAGCTCATGTGTGCCACTTCCAACTACATTAAGAAATGTATTTGGAATTTCTCCGGTTTTATCAATAGCATTGATTGTTTCATTGATGAAATTTTCTAAGCCATCCGATTTCTTCCGGATAAAGAACACTGGCCGCTCAGACAGTATGATCTTATCCCTCGATCCGGCAGGTATTTTCTCTCCTTCTTTGAGAAAAAGACTTTCAGGACACATACTATGAATAGCCGAATTAAGGAAAAGTCTGCCTTCATGCCGATCCAAAGGATGGCAGCCCTTCTCGACCAATAGATTCCTTGCTTTCCCCACCATCTGTGTATCTATATCCTCTATGTTGTTGAGAAAAGCCACAAACAGCTCCGGATCCGTATCTGTATCATCGATAGTAATGACATTTTCTCCAGGATTAAAAGTCATACTTACCTTTTTTAGAAGAATCGGATGATTAATGGAACTATCGCGCGTATCCTGCAATAATCCATTTCCCACCATAAGCTCCGATACTTCCGACTCACTTTGAAGCTTCAGGTAAACATTATACAGTTTTAAAAATAACTCCCAAACCGGATCATTTCGTTTCCGCTCTTCTACCCAATCGTCCCGCTTCCTCCGCCAGATTTCATAATCCTGCACTCTATCGGCATCATCTTCAAAATGCTTGGTTGTCGTCACACGATCACCCGTGCGGAATTCTTTGGAGGGATAGATAGATGCTTCTTTATTGGCATCGTCCCATCCAAGATTCAGCCAGCTCCTAATGCTTTCCGGCGGCGTCGGACATGGATGGAACGGCGGTTTCTGAACTCGAAGGATCGAGCCGCCGTAAATATCCTCAACGGCGTCATCCAATCCCCCTATGCTGTCATAGCTGTCTCTATATGAAATATGAATATAGTCTTTATTCTCCGGTATCTCATCGAAAAAACGGCAATGGCTCTGACGTTTAACATCAGTAACTGTTTTCTTCTTCAAAGAATCTACCGCTTTAAGATATTTAAGAAGACTAGCTACTTTATCCTTATCCTCTTCATTAATAAGATGATTCATACTAACACCTATTCTTATGAAAAACTGCAGCTCTTATTCTCACTAAGACTCCGGGCAAATTATTGGTCCTCATAAAGAGATACATATGAAGAAATTGCTTTAATGTGGCGTCTTAGATTCCAATTTAGATATATCCATTTTTCATGATACCATCTATCTAATCGCACAAACAGTAAATGAACAAAGAAAGCATATTGATTTATATTTTCCAGCCTTATATAAAGTTTTTATAATATCATATTTACTGTTGCTTTATAGGCAGCCATGATAGTACCAGGAACTGGTACTTGAGAAAAAAGATAGATTAAATAAAACCGGATAGCATTGCTTTCATCGATCGGAAAAGTTGAAAACCAGTCTATGAGAAGCAATGATTCCTTCACAGGCTGGTTTCCGTGGGATTTGCTGCAAATAATCAACTTAAAAGGCAGTAAGACTTATTCATAGCTATGATTCATGTCTTGCCTGCCTAGCAACGGCATTCCATGTGGAAAAGGGGAATCCGCACCACAACCTCTTCCCCCTTTCCCCCAGCGTCATATCATCTCTTTACCAAATCGAATCATAAAGTTTTTCGTCCAGAGAATCTGGCAGGATAGGATACTCTGTAGGGGGTCTCACGGGGTCTCTGTCTATATATGAACCTTTCTCCCAACGAATAAAATGGTATATTACTAATGTGGTAATGGTTCTTTCTTTGCGTCTCACAATTTGCAGAACTTTAGCCCACGGTTCCGTTTCGCTAGAAGTATTTTCCTTTGTCCACAGAATAGCAGTTTGAGAATCTTTACGTACCGTAGCGTTATCTACAAATAATGTATTTCCATTGTCTTTGTAGGTCCCTAGATAATACCATCTATCAGGAGAAATATTAAGCTCATTTGGCCAAACTGAAGTATAGAGAGCTTCCTTGTCTGAATCAGGAACAATCTCCCAAAAAAGCAATTCTGACTCCTTTTTCGGTTCAACTTCACTTTTCGTTCTTCCATTAGGTTCAACAATATACCTTGATTTTAAGGCCCACTTTCTATCTGCACGTGTTAAAACGATTTGCTGAAGTGCAGCGCCTCCATCTGAGCCCAAAAATTTCTGCCATACCACAGCTCTGGAATCATCATTCTGTATGGATGCTTTATCTATGAAATTACTAGACCCGTCCACTTCTGACTTTCCCAAGTACTGCCAGTCCGCCGCAAATGCCGTTCCGGTACACAGGCACAGGAGCAGCAACACCGAGCACAATAGTTTCTTCATAGTAAATCCCTTCCCTTCTGTCCGTATTATAACAAGCTTTTCCCACCTGTAGGTCGCCAGCAAAGCGACATCGTGCCCGCAAATTCTTTGAACAATTTCCCTGAACCAAGCGTCCGGCAGGATGGCCCACAAAGTCCGTGAAGCTGGACTAGTTATTCCGGATTAAATATTTACTTCGACTTAGTTGTACGCATTAACTTTTCCAGTTTTTCAAGATAATAATCCGCTTTATAAGCATAAATTGGGTGAGATTTTTTTATTAATTTACATAATTGCAATGCTTCTTCATATCTCTTTTGCTTGATATACAAATCCGGAAGGCGAAATAACCAATAGGCTCCTTCAAATTTTAATCCACCATCTCTCCAGATCTGTTCCCAAAAGCACATTAACCGATCTAAATCATGGCTTTCCCTATACATGTCCTCTGCTTTTTGCACAAGTTCGATTTGTTCATCTTGTGCCTTCAGATGCTCATACCCCTCAGGATCTCTTTTCTTAAGCTCTTCCATAATCTGCTGATTGTCTCTTCTGTGCTCCCTTACCATAGATTCATGTACCCTATCAACAACATCTTTCCACTGAGATTTATCCCCTCTTCCAAGCTCTCTATTTATTTCCCAGACATTAAATCTCGTATTTTCGGGTCCAATATCAAATGTTTTATCTGGGACATTATGCATATACGGAACATATGCATTATCTTCCAGCTCTTTTTTCCCCAATTCTGTCAATTTGTATTTCCGGATAATAGAAGTCTCTTTTAACGCAGCTTCAGGTACATTCTTTAGAACACGGTCAATCAATTCGCTTTTCCGGCCAGTCACAGGTAGTTTGAACTTTTTAAGCAATTGCTTTAATTCAATGACTTTCAATTCGTCTAAATATTCGTTATAGGGTCCCATTTGGAGAAATCCACGCTGCTCAAGTGACTTAAGCATATTTCCGACATCTCTGATCCCATATTCGAACCACCAAAATCCAGGATAGCCATATTTGGGTTTAGGATATTTACCACCAGCGCAATAATCCAATAGTAAGATTTCTCCAACATATAATCCTCGTTCAGATGGAATACATGTTTCTTTACGCTCCTCAAAAGTGATTACGAGTGTGTCAAGAATCTTGTGTAACCTCTAACCTTTAGAACCATAGCGTTCTTCGAATAACTGCTGCAGTTCATAGGAACATTTACTGAATCCCTTCATCTGCCTGGATTCGAACTGCTTGTTGTAATCACTGGCTATTGCACATGTGAACCGATCCAGTGAATCCTCGTTGGGGAACTGTTCTTTCTTTCGGATGTTTTTCTTATACTTCTTATTAAATGACTCAATCGGATTTGATGTATACAGACTTCTCTGTATTTCTGCAGGATAGTCGTAGAAACTGAACAGAGATGGATTGTCACGAATGACATTCACTGCTTTAGGATACTTCCCTTCATACTTCTCAATAAAACTGCTCAGCTGCTTCTCTGCCTCTTCCTTTGAGGTAGAACCATAGATCTTTTTTGCCTCACCCAGCACCTCTTTCCAATCCTTATTCCGAACATGTCTGCACATCGCTCTTCCCAGATGAACCCAGCATGCCTGGTACTGTGCTTTAGGGAACTCTTCCAGAAACACATTCCCGAGTTCCTTCAGACCATCCGACACAAACAGCAGGACTTCCTTTACACCTCTCCCTTTGATGTCCTTAAGCATCTCTCTATAGTTCTCACAAGATTCACTTGGAAAAAGGTGATAATCAAGGATCTCCTTATGCCCTGCCGCATTGATCCCCATCAAGATATGCATCGCCTCCTTGGCCACAGAGTCTCGTCTGACATTGATATAAGTCGCATCTCCATAGATGACAGAGTAACGGGAACTCAGTGATCTGCTGTGGAATTCCTTCACCAGTTCTTCTGTGGCTTTCGTCATGTTTGAGATTGTTGCAGGTGTGTAATAGTTTCCATACATCTTCTCAATCAGATCCGAGATCTCGGATGTTGTGATTCCCTTGGTGTACATCTGAATGACCATCTCTTCCAGACTTCCGTCACTCCTTCTGTACTTGGGAACCGTGTGCTGCTGGAAATCTCCGTTACGATCTCTTGGGACTTCAATCGATATCTTCCCGAAACGAGTCACTATCTCCCGAGCATAGGATCCGTTTCTTGAATTGCCGGAATTATACCCTGCAATATCCCATTTCTCGTAATCCAGGAAAGATGTCAGTTCGCTTTGAAGAAGCTCATTGATCGCGTGCTCCAGTTCTTTCCTCATCAATTCATTCCAGGCATCGGATAGATTGGTGCCTTTTGATACTGCTTCATTCAATTCTGTGTTAATATTTGACATGGGAGATCTCCTTTATAAAGTGTCGCAACTTTATTCTAAAGATAGATCTCCTTTTTTCATAGGAGTACGTTTACACAAGATTATTTAAACACTCGTGATTACACGTCTAGCCCATTCTGTTCCGGGATAGGAATAATAGGTATAGTATTCGTCGGGTTTATAATATGGCCGTTCGTCTGGATCTATAGAGCTGGCATCCACGTAGGAATATTCGGAGTCAATCTGGGTATCAAATACAGATTTCCTAATTTCCTGCTTTGATGCAATATCCTTTTTGAAAAACTTAAATACCTTATCTAAAATTTCCAAGCAATTAAGCCTCCCTTATCTAAGTTGTTTTATTTCTTTTAGTTATCTTTAAGGCTCCGGGTATCCCCCGGAGCCTTATTTTTCGTTGCTCTTTATTTTTTACCAAATGCTGCAGTGTTACCATTGGGCAGATCAAACACTTTTTCCAATTCCGTCTCTAGCGTTCCATTCTTCACATATTCCAAAGTATCACAAAGTTTGATGTTATTCTTTTCAATATGAATTTCATCGCTAAATCCAAGAATATACCGTAAACAAATCCGGTAAATAATCTCTGTCGGAGCACAACCATATACCTGCTTAGCAAATATGTGATTTAACCTCTCCGTATTATCAGGATACAGTGCCTTTATGCGCTTACTCTGATACAGTCTTGTAACAATTTCAGTGATGTACATTCCTGATTTCATATATAAATCGGCAAAAGTATTATCCGGATCATCAAAGCATCCAGGATTTTCCTTTTCAAGCATATCAACCATTTCCTTTACGACGGGCTTAGGTGTAAAAATCTGGTTTGTCCTCTGCGGTGGAATATAATCGAAAATATCTCCCTTACTATTTTCATCAAAATAATCCGCAAGTTCCGCACGCTTTTTCATAAATTCAATGACAGCGTCATTAAAAACGACTTCATCGAAGAGATGTCCATAGAAATGTTTCTTCTCTCCCGTAGCCTCTTCAATATAATCTCCACCGTCACGCAGGAAACGGAAATCATCCAATGTTACTCCCTTGCCATTCAGTGGATTCCTCGTTACTTCTAAAAATACTTCTGCAGGAACAAGAGAATCAAAATTCTCTAATGTTGTATTTTCATCTCCATACGCCATAAGAAACGCTGGTATCGTGCGAGAAAATCCACGAAGATGGTCACGAACACCCCCTTCTATAGAATCCTTTTCCGCCTTTTTCTTTTCTGTTTCGACAGTTTCAACAATTGTTTCAGCAGATTTTCTTACAACCTCGTCGTCCTGAATTTTATGCTGAATGGTTTCTACCATCTTATGATGATTCTGCTCTCTTTTCTTTTCATATTCATCTTGTATCTTAGAGATTTCCTGCATAGGAGCATTAGAGTTCTGGGCAGTTGATATCTTTTTATCCCGTTCTTTTATGAGTTGGTTGTCTTGGATTTTATAGTTTCCGTATTCGCGATTAACTACTGCATCAGTAATGGCTTGGATTTTTTGCTCCAAATGCTTCTGTGTTGAATTTTTTAAATCCTTGCCATACGTCTGCTTGGCTGTATCTATCAGCTGATCGGAAATCGGCTTTGGGAATTTTTCACGAAGATTCTTTAACTCGTCTTTTTTCGGATTGGGGTTCTTCTCATGATCCTTCTCTATATCGGATATTGCCTCTTCAATCTTTTCACCGACATTTGAGTATACCTTAGCACCAAAAATGTCACTTGCAGTTCCAACAACCTGTTCCCGTGGTATCTCAATTTCACCCTCACCATTCAGGTTCAGATTTTCCGCTGTACCTTCATTGACGCCAACAGGATCAAGTTTCTTAGGCTCTTCCATTGCCTGCATATTATTGATTACATCAATAACTTCTTTTGGCGCTGCGAAAATACCTGAAATATTAGCAAAGAGGAAATTAGACATAAATCCACGTTCAACAACTTCCTTTGCGTGGATGTGACGTGGAATGGTGAGAACCTTTTCGGCATCCAGTTCAATCATGGATCCATTATCATCTTCACCATAAACAGGGAAGAAATTCAGGAGTTCACGGACATGCTGCTTACGTTCATCAAAATCGCCCCTATCTCCTGATGTTTCCGGAATCAAATCATTGGCAAACTGCTCAAAAATAGTAAGCGTACGAGCCGGGTCAAAATCGAATACATAAGCATTCTTTTTTCTATAAGAATTCCCTTTGCTATCCGTAAACAGACACGGATTCTGTGCGCGGAAGGCAGCCTGCATATAAAGAGATGGACTTTCCATATTAGATAACATGAGAACAGCTGTCCATTCCGGGATTGTTACGCCCGTTGTAAGCTGTCCAACTGACAATGTAATCGTTTTACCGTTAGCACCTGCTGCGCGAATTGCCTTTATGACACGATCGTAAGATTTTTCGTTTTCATCATCATCATCCAACTTGCCATCGCCAGCAGCTAAAATAATTTCATAGTCTTTGAAAACTGGATGAATCTTTAATTTCTTAGCCAATGCTTTCGCGCTTGATACTCGATTCAACAACCAAAAAGTATGTTTCAATTCATCCCTAAGTTCTGGAGTTGAAAATGGAAACTTTTTCTGATGTGTCATTGCATCCAAGAATTTATCTACATCGGCATCATGAATAAATTTCCCGGATTCATTTGTTAGGAAAAATTCATTCAAATCAAAAGCATACTCTTCAATATCATCATCTGCTAATTTAATTCCCTGACTCACCTTATCGCGGATGATATCCGACATCTGATAGGTAAAGAGATTTAAACAAGGGAGATTTTCATAAGGGTTTTCAATTTCATTTGTATCATCCCAAGCCAACTTTTTCTTTTGCTCATCAGCATATGTCCAGTTATAGATAGCGTCATCCGGGAATTTTTCATTTGCTAAAGCCTTAAACGGAGTTCCAGAAAGATGCAGTGTGCACTTACGTTCAATCTGATTAAACGCAGTCTCTGTTTTATAAGTATCAACACCCTCATGTGCTTCATCTATAATCATGACATCCCAATTGATGCCCTCTTTTCCATTTATCTCTTTTAGTTTTTCATACTGTCCGCCAAAATAAATGGATCCCTTTAAATCCTGCAAACTAACAAACTCAATACAACCCTTTATATCCTTCTCATCGATAAACTTTCGAGTATATTCCTCTCGACTGTATACATGCTTTCTATCTTTAATACTGTCAACGTTACTTACAAAAAGATAGCCTGATTGCGGGCCAAAAAAGGTCTCATAGTCCTGATACCAGGAATTAGCAATAGCCGGCCGATTGGTCACAATTAAAATATTAGTTGCATGCATCTGCTTGCAAAGGTCATATGCAGAGAGAGTCTTACCAAATCTAGGCTTAGCATTCCAGAGAAATTCACCCTTTGGATGTGATTCAAAATAATCCTTTGCTCTTTTCACTGCCTCATTTTGCTCATCACGCAGTTTATATGGAATGACAGCATCAGCCTGTCTTCCAGAAACTGTACCATGGTTTTGAGCAAAATCAATGAAATCAGTTCTTGCCTGATTTGGATTGATTTTAAACCATTCTGTGCCATTCTCCCTTGGGATTTGCAATTTCTTCAGATAGGAGTGGAATTCTTTATCCGTGAATGTCCCATAAGGTTCCGTCATATAAGCAGCACGCATATGCCACCATATTTTAGGATGAACACCGACTGTATGTGTCTGTTCGTTGATTCTCGTTTCTACGTCTCTTTCTGTAAAGCCAATCTTTGTCCACCCCTCATGCGAAGGAATCCCAGGAGTCGTATATGCATAGCACTGCGGAACAACTTTTGTAGCTGTCTTAATATTTATGCTTGCCATCATTCCATCTCCTTTACATGAGTTTCAATAAAGTTGATTTCTTTTTCATCCAGACCATATTTTCTATACAATTGCGGGTCAATCTCGTGAATAGACTTTGACCAGTTAATATCTGAATTTGGTGTAAAATCCTGAAGCGGGACAAATTCCCATTTTTCTGATGTATTATCTTGTGTTATCTTCAAAATCCCTAAAAGTACTCTTACAAATTTTGTTTTTATATATTTTAAAAGTGAATTAGCTTCTGCAATATTATTAAATGAGCCAATACCTATAAATGTTTCAGTATATCCAGTCATGGGATTTAATACCACCGGTGTTGATAGTATCTCGCCCAATGCTCCTGTCCCATTTGATTTTGGTAACACCACCTTGAATTTGTATAGATTTTCTATATCTTTGACATAGTCTTTTCTAATCCATCTATATTCGCGTCCTGTAGAAGTCCTCCCGAAAATCTCAATATACTCTTTACCATCATTCGGCCTGTCATAAAAGAACTCCTCCGGCAATCTATCAAAAGCACTAGAAGAGATACGACTATCAGAGAATCTTTCCATCTCTTTAGGATTTTCCTTATAAATTAATTTTGAAAAACGATATAATCCTCTATTAGAAATAATTGTTCTGAGACTCATACCAGCATCTGATATTACTTTATTTTTTATAGAGTTTAATTCTTCATATATCGTAAAAGTCCCTATAGGTTCAAAATCTTGACTTTCGTCACGATATGTAACCGCTATTCCTCCTTTTATATCTGTATTAGCAAAGATATTCCCACTCTTTTGTTCGTAGTATAAGACCTTAAAATGCGGATCATTTAGCATTTTATGATTCCAGGCTTTAGGAGTTCCTCCCGCATTAAATAAAAATCGTGCAGGATGGATTAATTCAACTTTCTTTCCAACTTTATAAGATTCGTTCATAAAAAGATTGTAGATCTGTGGAGAGTAATTTTTTTGCTCACCAGTTGTTTCATCCTGATACGGCGGATTACCAATTACGAAGTCAAAATATTTTTTCCCCATGATTACCTCTCCTTTAGGCACTTAAAGAGAATGGAATTATCCCTTCTCCAATCATAAATTTTGCTAGAAACTGCTTCCGGCTTTCCTTTTTCTTTCTCACTTAATTCAGACGGAATATCAAATAATGATAGCTGTTCAAATTGTTCATATGGCTTCCCGAGTGGAACTGTTTGCCTTAATCCATCCATTTGCCAAATATTCCAAGAAATCTTATTAGCAATCTTATTTACTAATTTTTCATTCGGAGTTTCACCCCAACGCTCCATATAGTAGTCAAAAAAAGTCAATAAGAGATTAATCCTAGCAATGAGAAGATTATCGCCTTGATATTCATAGCCATATGATGCCTCATATGCACGAATTACCCAAGTTACCCACTCATCAAAATCAACGATATTTTCATTGACGATCCTGAGCTTTCGATCAAGCTGTCCGATCCTCCGTTTCGTAGGAAGGATCAGTTCTCCATTTGAAACATCATATCGTGATACGAGATATGGAGCTTCCCCGCAAGTGATTTCAAGCCGTTTGGAATCTACGTACCGTTTCCAGCTTTTCTTTTCGGGAAATTCTATCGGTTCTTCCGTAACCGTCCATGTATAATCTTCATGCTCAACATTAAAGACATTTCTTCGTCCAAACCACTCCTCATCGCAGTAGTTATTCATATGATTACAAAGCCACGATGGTGTAAAAACCTCCGCTTTTTTTCGCGTCCGTTCCTGCTGTGCTTCCAGAGACTTTTGGATTCTCGGTTTTATTATTTCAGGATGTTGCAACAACAATCCCGACAAAATTTGTTCTTCGTCTGAAAATCCTTCTCCCAACTCCTGATAATTATCTGTAGCCCAGATAATGTTTTTCTTTGTTGTCTTATCCTTTAAAAGCACATCCAAATACGGTCGTATGAGTATGCTTTTAATATCTATCAATTTATCTTCCATAAATTGATTCATTTCCTCTCTCTACGCGTTACACTCGCGCAGCATCATAACTTTTCCGGTAAATACTTACATCTCTTATCTTTTATTATAAATTGCTAATGCATAAAAGTCATTTTTAAATTTGCCTATCAAAAACACCTACGCTCGCTAAAGTGTGGCAACGTCTTCAGATGAATGGCGGGTTGGAAAAAGAATTTCTCCAAGAAAAAAATCCTCTCTGGGGGGAGGAGGAGATGGAGATAGATAAGACATGAGGGAAAGATGATAAAACATGATGAATACACGATAAAACCATAGAGCCGGCCCATGGCCTGGGAAATGAACCTCCTCAGGCGCAATGCGCGCCAGCTCCCCCTACGGGGCGAGCTCTGACACCCTTAAACCGAACTTCG
>ERZ773133.2252-NODE-2252-length-18210-cov-10.923382_pt1 | contig 18210 bp, 18 predicted proteins | sample MGYA00580861_ERZ773133 | MGnify/ENA primary metagenome ERZ773133 (study PRJEB29015, sample SAMEA2737844) | human gut metagenome | biome: human gut; feature: human-associated habitat; material: faeces | place: China | collected 2012 ...
CTGCCGGAGCGGTGCTTAAGCCGCAAGGCGGGAATTGTGCGGTGTTGCCTTATAAGTTACATGGATTCTGTATTTCAAAGTGTAAGGTGGCGGGCGGAGTTTGTCAAGCGCCGGTATTTTTGCGCAAAATTGTGGATGTGAAAGTGTGTGAGATTTACCCTGCGGGACTTGAAAAACAGGTGTAAATCGTGTATCCTATATAAGTACATTATTCTGGTGTACTATAGTAGGCGATCTAAATTCCTAGAGGGCCAAAGAGATAAATTTGAACCCCGAACCAACAAAGGAGAACTATATTATGAAAAAATTGATTTCTGCCTTGGCGGCAGCCGTTTTGTTTGCCACCCTGCTGGCTGGCTGCGGCAGCGGCGCTTCTTCCTCTGCCAGTGCTTCTTCGGAAGCTGCCAGCAGCACGGCTTCTGAGGCAGCCAGCACCGATGCTTCCTCCACCGAGGAAGCCACTGCCAGCGTGGATTTGGGCGCCATCGTGACCGCCATTGAGGCTGTGAACGAAGTGCCCAATGCCCGTGCCATCGATGACTTCTCCATGGAGAACGAGATGAACCTGACCCCGGATAACATTGTTGCTTTCCAGGGCGATGTGACCAACGACCAAGCAGACTGTGCTCTGGTATTCGCCGCCCAAGTCAAAGATGGCACCGCTGACGCCGTGAAAGCTGAACTGGAAGCCTATAAGGAATCAATGAGCAGCACGCTGTATGCTGACTTTGCTGATAAAGTTGCCAAGGCACAGGATGCACGCATTGTGGTAAAAGGCAATGTTGTGGTCATGGTCATTGCCGGTGTGAATGGCCCGGATTATTCCGCAATCGACACCGCCATTGACGGGGCACTTGCCTGATAGCACAAACCGATACCAAACAGGCCGCGCCCCAACAGGCTGCGGCCTTGTTTTTTGGTGGGCCGTTCCCCACACTCCCTGAACCAAGAGAGGAGGAACCGCTGTGAATTTTAACAGCGTTGTCTTTTTATTCTGTTTTATGCCGCTGGCGCTGGGGCTGTATTACCTTGTGCCGGGCAGGGTCAAAAATGCGGTGCTGCTGGTGGAAAGCCTGCTGTTTTTCTGCTGGGGCGGTATTACATGGCTGCCGCTGGCCGTGGGCATGGTTGCCATTAACTATGCGGCGGGGCTTCTGCTTGCCCGCCTGCCCGCCGGGGGCAAGCGAAAAATCGTGCTGATTGCTGCCATTGTGCTGACGGCAGCGGCGCTGGTCTACTGCAAATACACGAACTTTTTGCTGGACACGCTCAACGTTATCGCTTCCACCGGGTTTGCCAAGCTGAGTTTTTTGGATGTTTTGCCACTGGGCATCAGCTATTATACGTTTAAGCTCATCAGTTATACTGCGGATGTGTATACCGGCAAGGTAAAAGCGGAACGCAGCCCGGTGGTCTTTGCGGTATATGTTCTGATGTACCCGCAGCTGATCGTTGGCCCGATCGTGAAATACCGGGATATGGCGGATGTCCTACACCAGACACAGGGACGCTGCACCCTGCAAAAAGCGCAGGATGGTGCTGAAATGTTTGTGTTCGGCCTTGCCAAAAAGGTGATTTTGGCGGATTCCATTGCGGCGCTCTGGCAGGATATCATCGGAACGGGCGGCATTGGGCTGGCGAACGCTTCCCTGCCGCTGGCATGGCTGGGCATTATTGCGTACTCTTTACAGCTGTACTTTGACTTTGCGGGTTACTCGGAGATGAGCAACGGCCTGAGCCTGATGATGGGCTTTGAATGCCCGGCGAACTTTAACCTGCCGTACATTTCAGGCAGTATTACCGAATTCTGGCGGCGGTGGCACATCAGCCTTTCCGGCTGGTTCCGGGATTACATTTATATCCCGCTGGGCGGCAACCGCTGCAGTGCCGGGCGCCAGATGCTGAACATGCTGGCCGTCTGGGCGCTGACCGGCATCTGGCATGGTGCGAACTGGAACTTTATCTGCTGGGGCCTTTATTATTTCGTGCTGCTTGTCATCGAAAAGAACTTTTTGATGAAGTACCTGAAAAAAGGCAAGGTCTGGCCACACATTTACACATTGTTCCTGGTGGTACTGGGCTGGGGGCTGTTCACCTGCAACGCCCCCGGTGCACCGCTGGGGCTGCTGCTCAGCCGGTTGTTCATCCCGCAGAGCGGCGTTTCGGCGCTGTATTTCCTGCGCAATTATGCGGTGCTGCTGGTTGTGTGCTGCGTTTGCTCCACCCAACTGCCGGGGCGGTTCTGGCAGTGGTGCAAAGGCAAAGCCCCGCTACGGGCAGCGCTTTGCGGCGTCTGCTTTGTTCTGTGCACGGCGTATGTGGTAGCAGCAACGGGTTCCACCGCACTGTATGCAAACTTTTAAGGGAAGGGATGGCTTTATGGAAAAATATGTTTACCGCAGATCCGACCGTCATCTGCCGCCAGCTTCCCTGATTGTTTTTGCCGCCTTGCTGTGCGGGTTTGCACTGGTCAACCTGTTCTGGCCCAAGCGCGAGAACTCGGAGCTGGAAAACCGCAAACTGGCGCAAATGCCAGTGTTCAGCGTAAAAACTTTGCTGAACGGCAAATGGCAGGATGATTTTTCCACCTATCTGCAGGACCAGGTTGCCCTGCGCGATGGGTGGATCAACCTGGAAAGCGCCGTCAATGCCCTCGCGTTTGGCAAAACGGAGGAAAGCGGCATCCTAAACAGCAAAGATGACTGGATGTTCACCAAGCTGTTTACCGTCAGTACGGATACTGAGAAGCAGCTGGGGAAAAATATCAGTGCCGTCACAAACTTTGCCCAGCGCTACCCCGGCCGGGTCACTTTTTTGCTGGCACCTTCGGCCAGCGATATCTACCCGGAAATGCTGCCGGCCAATGCCCCCATGGTGGACGAAGATGCCATGCTGGATGACATTTTTGCCCAAGTGCAGGCCAGTGGGGCGGATGTGATCGATATGCGCGACGATTACCGCGCCAATAAGGATCAGCATCTGTACTTTAAGACCGACCACCACTGGACACCGGATGGTGCTTACCGCGCTTACCAGCAGTTCTGCACGCTGAAAAATCTGACGCCGTTTGACTGCAATGTCTATACCAAAATTACCGTCCCCGATTTTTACGGCACGCATTATTCTGCTACGCGGCGCTGGAATGCACAGGCGGACAGTTTCAGCTATTATGATCTGCCCAACCAGATGACGGTTTATAAAGTAAACGGCGAAGCAGATTATGAACCGGTGAAAACCGAGGGCCTGATGAACCTTGCCAAGCTGGATACTCGTGACAAGTATGGAGCTTTTTTGGATGGCAACAACGGTTATTCGGTGATTGAGGGCAACGGGACGGGCAGCATCCTGGTGGTAAAGGACAGCTATGCCAACAGCTTTATCCCCTACCTGACGGCGAATTATGCGAAAATTGGCGTGGTGGATTTCCGCGGGCTGGCCTATGGGTTAGATTCCACGATTGAAAAAGAGGGCTATGACCAAATCTTGATCCTGTATAACTTCCAGACTTTTATTTCTGACAACAAAGTGATTTATCTGGACCGCCCCACAACGCTGAAGTAAAAACGCCGCAGCCCGCCTGCATTTTGCAGGGCATCCAGCTTGTGCCGGGGAAATGTGATTTTGCGGGAACCTGCAGGAATCCATTTTGAACAGGCGGCCAATAGAAATGCCGATGCTTTAGCCTACGAATCTCACTGTGAGGGTATACCGCATGGAACACCAACCTTTTACCATTGCGCAAATGCGCCCCATCCGTGATTGTATGACAGTCTCCCGCCCGGCAAACCTTGGCAAAGAGGTGCCGGTCACATGGTTTTCCCTTGGGGCGGGTACTACCATTACGCCGGAAAGCTATGACTGTACGACCCTGTATGTGGGTGTTATGGGCAACGGCCGCTTTATCTTAGGCGAAGATGGCCGGGCAGTTCCCTTTGCGGGGGATGATTTTCTGGCTGTTCCGCCCAAAACACTGTGTGGAACCAGCACGGATATCGGTATGATCTATACTGAAATTATTTTGAAAAAGGAGAATACTATCATGAACAACATCATCAAAGCTGGCCAGCCCACAGCCCTGAAAGACCTGATTTCTTACGAAGAGGGCAGCATTGCCAATGTTGACCTTGTCCACGCAGACAACATGAAGTTTGTGCTGATGGCATTCGATGCGGGCACCAGCCTGCCCCCACACCGCGCCCCCGGCAACGCCATCCTGACCGCACTGGAAGGCAAAGCAATCATTGACTATGAGGGTCAGGATTACGAGCTGAACGCAGGCGAAAGTTTCCGCTTTGACAAAAACGGCCTGCACAGCGTTACCCCGCAAGGTAAGTTCAAAATGAGCCTGCTGCTTGTGATTGAGTAAAATCAAACCATAAATCGCATTCCCCCGATGCAGAAGATAACCCTTTTGCATCGGGGGAATTTTTATTGGGAAAGCAGCGTGGAATAGTACGGTTCAGCCCTTTAGCCTAAAGGTGTTGTTTAGTGCCTTAAAGTGCCTGAATAAGATAAAGCAATAACAGGTGTACCGTGTAGGTTTTGACAATTCCGGCTTTATTTCTTATAACAAAACCGCTTCTGTTGGTTCCTTCTAACTCTTGTGCGTGGTAACATTGTGCGGATTGAAATGGTATAGGAGAGTGCTCCCCTGCCGGATGCCATTGATAGCGGCTGCCAGCGGACGGAGGGTGCGCCAAATGAGGAAACGCAGCATGTTTTTTTTGAAAACACCCTATTTATGCGACCTTGACACCGCTCGCTATAAAGGAAGGCTGCAGAGCCGCAACCCCGAAATGACCGGCATCAGTTTACACATTGATCAACATACAAAACAATAAAAACCCTGCCGCCGTAGAACAATTACATTCTACAGCGGCAGGGGCTGCTGCTTTGATTGAGCTATTTACTGCTTGATGATTGCCTTATTTTTATAGCGCTTGCGCACGGCACCATATTCCAGGTGCGGCTGGCCGCCATTCACTGTGTCCGCATCAATGGTAACACGGGTAATAGTGGGGTCAGACGGAATTTCGTACATGATGGGGATCAGGATATCCTCCACCACGCTCCGCAGGCCGCGGGCGCCGCTCTTGCGTGCAATGGTCTTTTGGGCGATAGCACGCAGGGCAGCATCCGTAAAGGACAGTTCAGCACTGTCCATAGCCAGCAACTCTTTGTACTGGCGCACAATGCTGTTTTTCGGCTCGGTCAGAACACGGATCAAAGATTCCTCGTCCAGCGGGTCCAGCACCGTCACAACCGGCAGACGACCGATCAGCTCCGGAATCAGGCCAAACTTGACCAGATCGTCCGGTTCCACTTTGCGCAGCAGCTTTTGACGGGTTTCCTCGCTGTCCAGGTTGGTGCGCAGCTGGCTACCAAAGCCGAGGGTGCTCTTGTCGGTACGGGTCTGGATCAGCTTTTCCAGGCCGTCAAAGGCACCGCCGCAGATGAACAGGATGTTCTTGGTGTTGATCTGGATGAATTCCTGCTGCGGATGTTTGCGGCCGCCGTTGGGCGGCACATTGCTGACAGTGCCTTCCAGAATTTTCAGCAATGCCTGCTGCACGCCCTCTCCGCCAACATCGCGGGTGATGGATGGGTTCTCGCTCTTGCGGGTGATCTTATCAATCTCGTCCACATAGATAATACCAACTTCGGCTTTGGGAATATCAAAGTCCGCAGCCTGAATCAGCTTGAGCAGAATGTTCTCAACGTCCTCGCCAACGTAACCGGCTTCGGTCAGGGTGGTGGCGTCCGCAATCGCAAACGGAACGTTCAGCATTTTGGCAAGCGTCTGGGCCAGCAGGGTTTTGCCGGTACCGGACGGGCCAAGCATCAGTACGTTGGACTTTTGCAGCTCTACATGGCTTTCCTGCCCGGAAAGAATGCGCTTATAATGATTGTAGACAGAAACTGCCAGCACGCGCTTGGCATCGTCCTGACCAATGACATACTGGTCAAGGCCAGCTTTGATCTCAGCAGGCGTCATGATGTTGACATCCGCCAAAGGGTCAACGCCGGAATGCCCGCGGGAAGCCGCAGCACGGCGTTCCGGCGTTGCGCGCGGCGGTTCGGGTACGTTGCCATCCTTATACAGGGCACTGTAACACATATCAATGCAATCTTTGCAGATGTTTACGCCGGGGCCGATGATAAGCTGATCCACCTGGCTTTGGGAACGGCCGCAAAAGCTGCAAATCATTTCACGTTTTCCGTCCTTGCCGGAAATCGAATTTGCCATTTCCTAATTCCCCCGGTTTTAGTGTTTTACAATGATCTCATCGATCAGGCCATAGGCCTTGGCTTCCTCTGCGGTCAGGTAGTTATCGCGGTCAGTATCTTTCTCCACAACCTCAAGAGGCTGGCCGGTATACTCGCTGAGCATGCGGTTCATCTTTTTCTTGATCTGCACAAGGTGGTTGGCATGGATCTGGATGTCGCTTGCCTGGCCGGAAAGGCCACCGCCCTGGCCGCCGGAAATCAGCGGCTGATGGATCAGGATCTCAGAATTCGGCAGGGCGAAACGCTTACCCTTGGTGCCGCTGGCCAGCAAAAATGCACCCATGGAAGCAGCCATGCCCACGCAGATGGTGGAAACATCGCACTTGATATACTTCATGGTATCGTGGATGGCCATACCGTCGGTAATGGAACCGCCAGGGCTGTTGATGTAGAAGCTGATATCTTTTTCGGGGTCCTGCCCTTCCAGATACAACAGCTGTGCAATGATCACGCTCGCGGAAGTGGGGTTGACATCCTCGCTCAGAACGATAATACGGTCGTTCAACAGGCGGGAGAAAATATCATAGCTGCGCTCACCGCGCGCAGTCTGCTCAACAACATAAGGTACCAGGCTCATTCGGTTCCCTCCTTAAAACAATGGTAATGGTTCCGGGCTGTTACAGCCCGGAGAGCGGAGAACAAATCTCCATGATTCGATAAGAGCCGATACAACGGCAAAGCACGCTGTATCGGCTTTTATACAATCTTGCTATCGGGCAAAGCCAGGGCTATGGATTAGTCCTGCTTTTCCTCTTCTTTGGGCTCAGCGGTCACAACGTTAGCCTTTTCCTTAACAAAGTCGATTGCCTTATTGATTGCCAGGTCAGCCTTAACAGCAGCGGCGTCCACAATGCTCTTAACCTTGTCGGCTTCCATCTTGTAAGCGTCAGCAATGCGCTTAACTTCTTCCTCGAACTCCTCGTCAGAAGCGGTGATGCCTTCCTTGGCAACGATAGCTTCCATTGCCAGGCGCATCTTGACCTGCTTGTCAGCCTGCTCCTTGAACTGTGCACGGAACTGCTCGATGTTCATGCCCATATACTTCAGGTAGTCAGCCAGCTTCAGGCCCTGCTGAGAAATGCGGTACTCGAAGTCCTGAACCAGCTCGTCGATGCGGCTGTCAACCATGGCGTCAGGAATATCAGCCTTCATGTTGGTGATAACCTGATCCATCAGATCGTTCTCGACCTTCTGCTCAGCCTGCTTGTCCAGGTTGGTCTTGATGTTGTTGCGGATGGAATCCTTCAGCTCATCCAGGGTGTCGTACTCGCTGACGTCCTTTGCAAAGTCGTCATCCAGAGCAGGCAGCTCCTTGTACTTGACTTCATGCAGCTTGATCTTGAAGGTTGCATCCTTGCCAGCCAGCTCGGCAGCGCCGTATTCCTCGGGGAACTTGACATTGACGTCGAACTCTTCGCCAGCGGAGTGGCCAACAACCTGATCCTCGAAACCGGGGATGAAGGAGCCGGAGCCCAGAACCAGAGAGTAATGCTCTGCCTTGCCGCCCTCAAAAGCCTTGCCATCAACAAAGCCCTCAAAGTCGATATCAACGGTATCACCGTTCTCAGCAGCGCCCTCACGGGTCAGCAGACGGCCGTTGCGGTCCTGCATGCGCTTCACTTCGGCGTCAACATCTGCCTCGTTGACATTCTTGGCTTCTTTGGTCACAGTTAAACCGGCATACTCGCCCAGTTCAACTTCGGGCTTGACAGCAACCTTGACCTTCAGCACAACGCCGTCAGCCTCAGACATGGAAACGACCTCGGGATCGGGGCGGCCGACAACATCGATCTTTGCTTCCTTCACAGCGGCCTCATAAGCCTCCGGGAACAGATCATTGACAGCGTCATAATGGAAAATGTCAGAACCGTACATCTTCTCGATCATATGACGGGGAGCCTTGCCCTTGCGGAAGCCGGGAATGGCATATTTTTTGCCTTCGCGCTTGAACGCATTGTTCACAGCGGCCTTGAAGGTCTCAGCGTCGATAGAGAACTGCAATTCTACCATGCTCTTTTCGAGCTTTTCACAGGAAATCAGATTCATTTGAAAATCCTCCAAACATAGAAATACAATGTATTATATCATGTACCGGCAAAGAATACCAGCCCATTTTGAAATAAAATTCCCTTTACAGGCAAAAAAATTGAAAAAAGCTGCAAACAAATGCTTTAATCACAGATTTTATAAGGGCAAAAATGCAAACCGTCCGCCGAAACCAGCTTGTAGCGGATACCATCCACTTCGCGCTGGATAGCCCCGCGGATGGACTTTCCGTGCAGGTGGCCGTAATAACATTGCTGCACGCCAAACTCATGCAGGATATCCACCAACGGCTGTGCGCACCCGCCGGGATAAACTGGCGGGTAATGCAGAAATGCAATTTTCTGTGCGCCCCCCCCTGCCTGCAGCGACATGCGCAGGCGGCCGGCTTCGCGCGCCATGATCTTGGCATCTTGGGCGTTGGTATCGTCAAACGGCCAGCCGCGGGTGCCGCACAAGGCATAATCCCCCACCATGCAGGCATTGTTATGCAGGATGTGCATGGTATCAAAGCCGTTTTCTGTCAGGTAGCGCTCCATCTTGCGGGCGGTCGTCCACCAATAATCATGGTTGCCTTTCAGCAGCCATTTTTGACCCGGCAGGTTTTGGATAAATGCAAAGTCGGTTTTGGTGTCCTCCAGCTTCATGGCCCAGCTGGTATCCCCCGCCAGAATAACTGTATCCTGCGGGGAGATCAGCGTGCGCCAGTTTGCTTCCAACTTGGGCAGATAGCCTTCCCAGCCTTCAAAAACATCCATCGGCTTATCCCCGCCGAGAGAAAGGTGAAGATCACCAACCACAAAAATTGCCATATGCACCCCCGGCAGTATATTCTGGTGTATTCTGCCCATACTGATAGAGCACGCAAAAGCAAACGCTTTTGTGCCTTACCAAGAAAGGAGAAGCACCATGATGGAAGAAAACGTAATCAACGGAATTTGCTGTGATGTAGAAAACTGTGTGTACAACAACGGCTCCTGCTGCTGCACAGCGCATGAGATTCACGTGAACCACCGCGCCAACAACGGCACAGAAACAATGTGCGAAACCTTCAGCGAAGTATAACCACAGTTTCCCGGCGGCTGCCGGGCTGCGTTTGCGGGCCTGGCAGTGCTTACTTAATGCGTGTAATGCACGCCCCTAATGCCGCTTATTTCAGCGCGGCATCCCGGATGGCGGCAGGCTCAATGACGGTATTGAACCGCACCGGCAGGGTGTTCAGCACGCTGAGGGAAGCCGGAACCGGGCAGCCGGTTTTGACATTCAGAGCAGCCATGGCGGCAAAGTCGCTTTCCGGGGCAGTTTCACCCAGCGCGGCCAGCACATCGCGCGGGAACTTGTACGGGCTGGCGGTGGAAAGCACCACCATAGGCGCCGCGCTGCGCACCGTCTCAGCTACGCAGAACGCAACGGCGGTGTGGGTATCGCAGAGATAATTGTCCTGCTCAAAGCGGGCATTGATCTCTGCAGCGCCAGCTGTATCATCAGCACAGCCGCAGGCAAAAGATGCCTGAATGCGGGCCAGGGTCTCGGCATCGACGGTGTACATACCGGTCTTTGCCAGGTCAGCCATCCAGCCTGCCACTTTGGCGCTGCTGCAGCTGACATGGTACAGAAGACGCTCCAGGTTGCTGGAGATCAGGATATCCATGGACGGCGAAGTCGTCTTGTAGAAGGTGCGGCGGGCATCATAGGTGCCGGTCTTGATGAAGTCGGTCAGGACGTTATTCTTGTTGGAAGCGCAAACCAGCTTGCCCACAGGCAGGCCCATCTGCTTGGCATAATAACCGGCCAGGATATCGCCAAAGTTTCCGGTCGGCACGCAGAAGTCCACCGGCTGTCCCCAGGCAACATTGCCCTGCTCCACCAGGCGGAAGTAGGCATAGAAGTAGTACACGATCTGCGGCACCAGGCGACCCCAGTTGATGGAGTTTGCGCTGGACAGGCAGATATTGCGCTTTTCCAGTTCTTCAGCAACCGAAGCATCGCCAAACACGCGTTTCACGCCGGTCTGGGCATCGTCAAAGTTGCCGTTCACGGCATAGACGGATACGTTATCTCCTGCCTGGGTGGCCATCTGCAGGCGTTGAATTTCGCTGGTACCGGCATCGGGATAGAACACTTCGATCTCAATGCCCGGCAGGCCTGCATAACCAGCCAGTGCAGCCTTGCCGGTATCGCCGGAGGTTGCCACCAGAATGCGGGTCGTTTCGGTGCGGCCCAGGTTTTTTTTGGCCTGAACCAGCAGTTTGGGCATCAGCTGGAGCGCATAGTCCTTGAAGGCGCAGGTCGGGCCGTGCCACAATTCCAGCGAGTACAGGCCATCGTGAACCTTCTGGACATAACCCGCCTTACCGGCAAAGGCATCTCCATAAGTTGCAGCGGCAGCTTCACCCAGGAAAGCCGGGTCATAATCTGTCAAAAAGCCAGCCAGAACTTTCTGGGCAAGCTCCGGGTAGCTGAGGGATTTCCAATCTTCCAGCTCTGCCTTGGGGAACGCGGTGGGAACGAACAGGCCGCCGTCCGGTGCCAAACCGCGGAGAATGGCCTCCGACGAAGAAACGATGGTGTTGGGATCGCGTGTGCTTTGGAACTGCATAATCAAACCCCCTATATATTTTCATCTCTATCAAACCTTTCCGCACAGAAAGGCCTGTTTTTTCTGGCACAGCAAAAATAGGTTGCACATCCTGTTTTGCTGTATCCAAAACAGCTCAAAATAGGCCCCGCATCATTCGCTGGCAAAAGCATCCCGGATGCAGTGGACCTGCCAGCCGGAACCGGCAGGCAGAACTTCCACCACATCAAAACGGATATTGGCATCAGCATACGGGCTTTGCTGAAGATACTGGCCCGCCACGGCAATCAGACGTTGCTGTTTATAATAGTCCACCGCTTCGGCCGGGGCGGCGCGCTGGGCGCTGGTGCGGGTCTTGACCTCTGCAAATACAATGGTGTCTGCTTTATATAAGATCAAGTCCAGCTCCCCCATGCGGGTGCGGTAGTTATGGTTCAGCAGCAGGTAGCCCTGCCGGATGTAATACTTAGCGGCAACGGCTTCGCCCGTATGGCCCAAATTGGCGCGGTTCATGGCCAGTAGCCCTGCTTTTTCAAGAAGCTGCGGCGGTAAAAATCCTGAATGCCATATTGTTCAATCAGCTCATAATGGAGCTTGGTGGGATAACCTTTATGTTTGGCCAGCTGGTATTGCGGGTACTGTTTATCCAGCTCCAGCATGTACCGGTCACGGCTGACTTTGGCCAGAATGGAAGCCGCCGCAATACTGGCGCTGTTGGCGTCACCCTTGACGACAGCCTCGGCAGGCTGGGCCAGATTGGGTGGGCAGCGGTTGCCATCTACCAGAACATAGTCCGGCGTAACGGCCAAACCGGCCACCGCCTGCTCCATGCCGTCCATGGTAGCCCACAGGATGTTGCGCTCGTCAATTTCCTGCGGGGAGATAAAAACGATCTGGTAGCACAGAGCGCGGGCAATGATCTCGTCAAACAAGGCTTCGCGGCGCTTCTCGCTGAGCTTTTTGGAGTCGTTGACTCCTTCAATGGGGTTATCCGGGTTCAGAATGACGGCGGCTACGCAGACCGGCCCGCACAGGGGGCCGCGTCCAGCTTCGTCCACGCCGCAGATGTTGCCATGCTCGGCGCGCTTTGCTGCGTCAAACGTATACAACGCGGGGTTACTGCTCGTCCTCATCGGCATCATCGCCCTCCCAGTCTGTCACTTCTGCGCGCTGCGGCGGGCGTTCCAGCGAGATACGGCCCCACTTGCTGGCGCGGAATTCCCCGACCAGCATTTTAGCGGCACGCTCGGTGTCAACCTCGCCGCCGGAAATCAGCATACCGCGCTTGGCACCGATGGCCTGCAAAAGGTCATATGGCGGCAGAGCCAAAGCCTGCTCATCCAGCTTGTAGCGCTCCATCAGGCGCTGCGGATAGATGGCCCGCACGCCGGACAGCAAACCACAGGCAAGCTCCTCGATATCCAGGATATCATCTTTGATGGAACCGATGAACGCCAGATTGGTGGCGGTTTCCAGACTGTCAAACTTTTTCCAAAGCACGCCAGGCATGTCCATCAGGTCGTAATCATCCACGGTGATCCACTGTTTGCCGCGGGTAACGCCGGGTTTGTTGGCCGCTTTGGCGCGGGCAGCACCGGCAAAGGAATTGATGAAGGTGGATTTGCCCACATTGGGAATGCCCACCACCATCACACGGATGCGGGCACCGATCATGCCTTTTTTGCGGCGGCGCTCCATCAGGGCGGAAAGTTCTTTTTCAATGGGGCCTTTGACTGCACCTGCCTTGCCGCTTTGTTTGGAGTTCATGGGCAGGCAGCCAGCCCCGGCGCTTTTGAAGTAAGCCAGCCACTGGGCAGTGATATCCGGGTCCGCCAGGTCGGCTTTATTCATAATATACAGGTGCGGCTTGCCGGAGGTGATGCGTTCAATTTCCGGGTTCAGGCTGGAAAGCGGGATGCGCGCATCCAGAATTTGTAAAACACAATCCACGTTGCGGATCTCGGTTTCCATCAGGCGCAGGGTTTTGGCCATATGGCCGGGGAACCATTGGATCGCGCGGCGGTTGATGATATCTTCGCTCATCTGCTTCTCCTGTCAATATTTTTGAATGGTTTTGCCCATCACATCCCGGATATCCACAAAGCCGATATCGGAACGGCGGCTGTCCAAAGAATTGTTGCGGTTATCCCCCATCACAAAGATGGTGCCTTCCGGCACGGTGACGGGGAACGTCATATCCAGGCGGGTGTAGGTCGGTTCCGCGGTATAGGGTTCGTCCAGTGCTTCGCCGTTGCGGTACACGGTGCCGGTGGTAAAATCAATGTCGATCGTATCACCTGCCACGCCGATGACGCGTTTGATAAGCGTTTGGCCGTGCGGGGTGTAGGCGTCGATCACGACGATATCCCCATGGCTGGGCTGGTACGGCAGACTGTTGATGATCAGCAGCTGCTGATCATGCAGGGTGGGGTCCATGGAATGCCCATCCACACGGATGGCCCGTGCGGCAAAGGTGAACACAAGAGAAAGCACAGCAACCGCCAGAACGATGGAATCCAGCCATTCCAGCAGGTTTTTGTTCTTTTTGCAGCGCTCTGTTACAGCGGCACTTGCCATAGCCAATCAAGCCCCCCTTGCCTGGCATAGAAATTGATAAAACAAAAAGGGAAGAACGCCAACCGTCCTCCCCTTTTGCTGCATATTGGCCGATAATCAGACGCGAGCCTTGACCTTGGCGGCCTTGCCGGTGCGGCTGCGCAGATAGAACAGCTTTGCACGGCGAACCTTACCGCGGCGAACAACCTCAACGTTCTCGACGAACGGGCTGTTGACCGGGAACACACGCTCAACACCAACACCATAAGAGGTGCGGCGGACGGTGAAGGTCTCTGCGATGCCGCCATGCTTCTTAGCAATAACGGTACCTTCGAAAGCCTGGATACGCTCCTTGTCGCCTTCCTTGATACGGACGGACACGCGGACGGTATCGCCGACTTCAAACTTGGGCTGGTTCTCTTTGATCATGCCCTCGGTCATTTTCTGCATTGCGTTCATTGATGAATTCCTCCATTGTTTTGCGACGTTCATACCCGCTTACAGCGGCAGAGGACCGCCTGTATAATGATGTGTCATTACCCCGCCGATGGCTCGGCGGCACTAACGCTTAAGTATAATAACATACCCTGGCAGATTTTGCAAGGGCTTTTCGGCAAATTAACAAAATTCTTCGTTGTTTTTTGTGTAAAGCTTCGTGCGCAGCACGCTGCACAGCCAGGGCGGGATGTTGTACTGCTGCTGCAAATAGCCCAGCAGCAAAGCGGGGTTATAGTTCGGTGCTTCGCCGGAGCCGCAGGGCAGCACCAGGTTAAACTGCAGCTGCTCCCCTGCCTGTTCATATTCAACATGCGGGATAATGGTTTTCAGGTCCAGCTCTTTCTGGCCGCGCTTGGTCTTTTTGACCACCATGGCGTTTTCGGCTGCGTTGTAAGCATCCAGCGCAGCAGCGGCGCTGGCGGGCAGAGTGACAAGATAAGAAGCATGGTCAATCTCCGCTACCTTATTCTGCGCCTGCTGGGCGCTGAGCACCTTGATACCGCGCGGCATGTAGGGCTGCAAAACATCGCACCAGGTATCCAGCTGGGGGTCCTCAGCTTCGGTTTTTACCTCGCAGCACTCGCACAGGCTTTCCTGCCCCAAAGACAGCGGGCACGCAAAGGAAAGATAGATATGCGGGTTAAAGCCCTGGGTGTAATACACCGGCAGACCGCTGCGCTTTAAGATGCGATGGAACACGCGCTGCAGGTCCAGCAGCGAGATATAGGCAGCTTCGCCCGTTTTTTCAAAGCGAATTCTTACTGTAATCAAAGCAGGGTCCTCCCAGCAGTTTATTGGCACCGCAGGCCGAGCACTGGCGGTTGCAGGGCTGTGTGGTCTGCGCCTGCAGGGCCTTTTGGTATTCCCGCACCAGGTGGGCATGGGTCACACCCACATCCAGGTGCGACCACGGGGTTACTTCATCCAAGCCCAAGGCGCGGTAGTTATAAAAATCGGGATCCAGGCCGCAGGCAGCAAATGCTTCCAACCAGCGGTCATAGCTGAAGAACTCCTCCCAGGTATCAAAGAATGCGCCGTTGTGATAGGCAGTTTCGATCACGCGGCCCATGCGGCGGTCACCCTTGGCAAACACACCCTCCAGCACGCTGGTGGCGCTGTCGTGATAGTTGACCTTGATTTTGCGCGAGTGCACACAGCTGAGCAGGTACTTCTGCTTTTCGCGCAGGGTTTCGCGGCGGTCCTGGGCGCAGAACTGGAACGGGGTATCCGGCTTGGGCACAAAGCAGGCCACGCTGATGGTAACCTGCACGCCCTTGCCTTTGGGGTGCTCCATGCTGTAATACAGGTCCACTACCTGCTGGGCGGTATCGGCAATGCCTTTGATGTCTTCCAGTGTTTCGGTGGGCAGGCCCATCATAAAATAGAGCTTGACGGAGGTGTAGCCTTCCGCGAAGGCAATGCGGCAGCCGCGCTCGATCTGGTCCCAGGTAACGTTTTTGTTGATGACATCGCGCAGGCGCTGGGTGCCGGCTTCCGCCGCAAAGGTCAAGCCGCTTTTGCGCACCTTAGTGGTTTTTTCCACCAGAGACTGCGAGAAGTTGTCCACACGCAGAGACGGCAGCGACAGGCTGACATGGTCGGTCTCCGCCCAGGAATTCAGCTCGTCCAGGATATCCTCCAGACGGGAATGGTCGGAGGTGGACAGGCTGGAAAGGCTCAGTTCATCGTACCCGGTGTTGCGGCACAGCACACGGGCGCTTTCGCTGATGAGCTTGGGCGAGCGCTCGCGGAACGGGCGGTACAGCTGGCCTGCCTGGCAGAACCGGCAACCGCGCACACAGCCGCGCAGAACTTCCACACAGGCACGGTCCTGCACAGCACCCACCATGGGCACAACAAAATTTTCCGGCGGAACAAAGCTGTCCATGTCCTTCACAATGGCCTTGGTCACACGTTCCGGCACACCGGGGCGGTTAGGCTTGATGCTTTCCACCCGGCCATCCGGCAGGTAGGTTACATCATAGAAGGACGGCACATACACGCCGGGAATTTTTGAAAGTTCAAACAGCAGCTGGTCCTTGTTCCAGCCAGCCTTTTTACCTGCTTCCACGGTGGCGCAGATGTCCTGCAGCATCTGTTCGCCTTCGCCCAGCTGCATGATATCAAAGAAATCCGCCATCGGTTCGGCGTTGCAGACGCAGGGGCCGCCGGAAATGATCAGCGGCCAGCGCTCGTCTCGATCCGCAACGCGCAGCGGAATGCCTGCCAGATCCAGCATGGCAAGGATATTGGTATAGCAAAGCTCGTATTCCAAGGAGAAGCCAACGATATCGAAATCCGTCAGCGGGTCCTTGCTTTCCAGGCAGTAGAGCGGAATATGCAGGCGCTCCATCTGCTCTTTCATGTCCACCCAGGGCATAAAGGCTCGCTCGCACCACCAGTTTTCGTGGCGGTTGAGCAGCTCGTACAGGATTTTTTCGCCCAAAAAGGACATGCCGATCTCATAGGTATCAGGGAAGCAGAACGCCATGCGCACATCAACGTTTGCTTTATCTTTATAGGTGCAGCCCGGTTCACCGCCGGTATAACGGCCCGGCTTTTGAACCAGACTGAGCGCTTCTTTCAACTTAGGGGAAAATTCGGCCATGTTGCCACCCTTCCATACTCTGCAGCACAGGTGTTGACCGCAGGCAGTTATTGTTCATTTATTGCTTTACACAACTTTTCTATTTTATATGATAGCCCAAAACAGCGCAAAATGCAACCTCAATTCACGCAGGAGTGTTTTTGGGTTTGGATCTTGAAATGAAACAGGATACCCAGGTTGGAGTTGATCTGCCAGCCATCCAGCCCATGGATCGGCAGCAGGTTGAATGCCCCCAGAAGCAGATTGGCCGCGATGAAATAACACAGGCGGTAACTGGCGGGATGGCCCAGCAACCAGGCAATGCCCCCTGCCGCCAGCACCAGATTGACCGCTGGCCCCGCAGCGGCAAGAATGATAAACTGCTTTGGCGTCATCACCACCCCACGCAGGGAAAGACAGAAACCGGTTGGACAGATAATAAGCGTTGGGGGCAAACGGGTCAGCAGTACCCACACCAGCAGGTGGCCGCATTCATGCAGGCAGGAGCACAGAAGCCCTAGGCGGACAATGCCGGTGTGGTCAACGGCCAGCGCCAAAGCGAGGAGAAAGAGTGTCCAGACCGGGTGCGCGATACGGACGGCTAAAATGTGGTGCGGCTGCTTCATGGTTCCGCCTGGAGACCCGCTTTGGCAAGGGCCCGGGTTGGGTCATACCGCACACCGGCGTGCAAAAGCTCAAAGTGCAGGTGCGGGCCGGTGGCGTTGCCGGTCTGCCCCACGGTGCCCAGGCACTGCCCCGCCTGAATCTGCTGACCCTGGCGGACAAACAGGTATTGCAGATGGGCATAGATCGTTTCATCCCCGCCGGGGTGCAGCAGACGGACATAATTGCCATAGCTCGCATGATTCCGGGCTATGCGCACCACCCCGCTTGCGGCAGCATAAACCGGTGTACCCTGCACAGCGGAAAGATCCGCACCGGTATGGAACTCCTGTGTTTTGCCCTGCACGGGATCAATGCGGGTTCCGTAAGCGGAGGTTTCAACAGCAGGTTTGCCCGGCAGAGGATATTGGAGCATAACCCCCGGCAGATACGCTTCGGCGCTGGCCAGCGGCTGGCCGTGGGCAGTGCCGGTGCGGGCGGCGGTTTCCGGCGTTTGGGCGGCGACTTGCCGCAGCACCCCGCGCAACTCGGCAAAAGTTTCCTGTGTAAAGCGCACGACATTGCGGGAACCATCCGTGTTCCAGAAATCGGGGCCGGGCTGGGCCAGCGCATAGCGGTAATCGGTGCGCAGCGTGCTGTACAGCGGCAGTTCCAGCGCGCGGGCAGCGAATACCCCGGCGGCAATCAGCACGCACAGGATGATCTGTGCCCACAGCAGCGTATCATATTCGCCGGGCTCCGCCGCAGCGGGTGGCGCGGGTGGTGTATCAGTATGTTTGGCGGCATTCTCCCACATAGGCAGTCCCCTTTCTTTGCATTGCGGCATATTTTGTATATATGCAGCGGGGGCGGGTGGGTATGCAAGAAAGCGGGGCGCTGCATCACAAGTACCGTGCAAAGTTCTGCGGACAGACTTCCCGAAAAAGCAGCTTCCAGTATAGAAAAACGGAGCACCACAATGCAGTGCCCCGCTTTATCTGTTTTATGGCAACACCGCACAATTCCCGCCTTGCGGCTTAAGCACCGCTCCGGCAGC
>ERZ773133.2276-NODE-2276-length-18016-cov-10.096153_pt1 | contig 18016 bp, 17 predicted proteins | sample MGYA00580861_ERZ773133 | MGnify/ENA primary metagenome ERZ773133 (study PRJEB29015, sample SAMEA2737844) | human gut metagenome | biome: human gut; feature: human-associated habitat; material: faeces | place: China | collected 2012 ...
TCGCCTATCGAATTTCTTAATAATAGTGTCCAATATGATTGACAAACCTACATTTTTTATTAATAAAATATCCATTGCTAAAAGCAGGGGGAAATGCTATAATGTTCAGGGTGATTTTATATGTATGTTTGTCCGATATGCAAAAAACGACTTAGAAAGCTTGACAACGTATGGCACTGTCAGAACGGTCACAGCTTTGATATTGCGAGAAAAGGATATGTAAATCTGCTTACCACAAAGGGCAGAAACCCTAAGAACGCAGGGGATAATGCGGAAATGGTAAAGGCGAGAACGGATTTCCTCGACCGTGACTATTATCTGCCGCTTGCGGAGAAAACGGCTGAGGTAATGGGCGGTCTGCTTGAAAATGTGAAACAGCCTTATATTATCGACAGTGGCTGTGGCGAGGGCTTTTACACTGTGAAATATGCCAAGGCATTGCCAAAGGCGAAGTTTTACGGCATTGACATATCAAAGGCGGCAGTTGCCCACTGCATGACGAGGATACATTGCGGGAATATCACAAATTGCGAATTTTCAGTGGCATCGTCATTTCAGCTTCCGTTCACAGACAAATTTGCAGACCTTATCGTATGCACATTTGCACCTGTTTCAAACGATGAATACGCAAGGGTGCTGAAAGACGGAGGAAAGCTTGTGGTAGTTTCTCCGTCCCCAAGACATCTGTTTGAGCTTAAAGAAGTGCTTTATGAGAAGCCTTACGAAAACAAGCCCAATGTATACGGACTTAATAAATTTGACGAGTCAGAGGAGATGATTTTTGAATACCCTGTGGTGCTTGAAAGTCATGAGGATATTTTCAATCTTTTTACAATGACTCCGTATTACTACAAAACATCTGCCGAGGCGGTGGAGAAGCTAAAAAAGGTGAACAGGCTTGAGCTTACCTGCGGCTTTTCTATCAGGACATTTACGAAAAAGAGAGGTTTTTGATACATGAATAAAGATATTTTCTGCAAAGGATATACTTGGGGATTTTTCTCCAAGAGAGGTGATTTTCAGACGGAAGCGGCAGAAAAGTCAATGGAAAGGCTTGCTTCAAACGGCTTGAACTGGATATGTATCCCTGTAAACGCATTGCAGGAGAGCTTTGCAAGCACAAGAGTTTTCAGTGATTATGAGAGAACACAATCTGACGAGGACATTGCCTTCGCTATAAAAAAAGCAAAGTCACTGGGACTTAAAGTCTGCCTTAAGCCTATGGTGGATTGCCTTGACCATTCATGGCGTGCAAGGATAGACTTCCCGCCTGAGAACCCTGAATATTGGGACAAGTGGTTCAAGTCATACACAGCTTTCATGCTTCACTATGCAAAGCTTGCAGAAAAGCTCGGTTGTGAAATGCTCTGCACAGGCTGTGAAATGGCAGGAATGGACAAGCAGTCCGACAGATGCAGAAAGCTTATCGCACAGGTGAGAGAGGTCTACAGCGGTATCGTTATGCACAACATCAATCACGGCGACGAACAGCGTTTCGATTGGCTCAGCGACGTGGATATCATTGGCATCTCAGGCTACTACCCTGTTACAGACGGCGTGAACAGAAGCAAGGAGCATATGCTCAGTCGCTGGAACGAAGTTGTCGGCTCTCTTGAAAAGGCTCACAAGCATTTCAGCAAGCCTATAATGTTCGCTGAGATAGGCGTGCGAAACGAGGAGGGCTGCACGCAGTATCCTTGGGATTTCCATGACAGGCTCGACAAGCCACTTGACGAGCAGGAGCAGGCAGATTTCTACGACACTGCAATGGAAGCGACCTGGGATCTGGATTGGTTCTGCGGCTATTTCTGGTGGGATTGGAAAGCTATCCTGCCGCCAATAGAGAAAGCCAAAGAAAACCGTGACTTCACAGTTTACGGCAAGCTTGGCGAAGAAGTGCTGAAAAAGTGGTACACAAAAGATTGATATGTACAAAAATACGGACTGTTTATCATCGGATAGACAGTCCGTTTATTTTTATATGCGTTCGCACGTTAATTATATTTTTTCATAATAAACAGTACAAATAATCGTACTTTTATCCAACAGCCGCAGGTATTTTTTCTTTCCCTCGTTTAACAATGACAGGGTATTCCTTGAAAATATGTCTGCGTATGAAATTATCCGCAAGCACACCAATATAGGATAACCCAAACCACACAAAAGCAAATGGCAGGCATATCTGTCCGTCAAAATTCAGCGGCACTTCCTCATAGCTCCATATGCCCATGCCGAGATAGCGGTTGAGATACTCCCCTGCAAGAAATTCTATGGCAGTGATAAATGCTGCCGACACTGCAAGCACAGACAGCAGGCTCACTCCTCGCCTGCGCTCGCCATTCATGATATGGATAACAAGCATTGAAGTTCCCCCAAGCACCCCCATTGTGATATGAGAATAGCCCCTGTTAAGTATTTCCATGAAGCCATAGCATATTGCACCCACTGAAAAAAGCGTAAGTATCTTATACATCTTTGCCGCCACATTCTCACCGCCCTGTTTTTTATCGCCCTAATATTAAAATGTACAGAAATCAGAGATTTAAAACCTTGAAGACAAAATAAATTTATGGCAATTTCAAGATACAAAAAAAAACGGACGATCTGTAGCAGACGGACTAAACAAGTGGGACGTCGTATTTCTGCAAAGCAGAAATTGCGCTGCTCCCCTACAATTTGCGTAAATATGCTCTATGAATGTAGCGGTGACCTGTGGTCGCCCTTTGATTTGGTATTCTTTCAACATAAAAAAACGGACAACTCAAGCTGTCCGTTTTATTGTACTAATATGATATTTTATACCTGCCAGCTGTTAAGATATTTCTCCTGCTCAGGTGTAAGCTTATCTATCTCAAGCTCCCAGAATTTAAGCTTTCTGTTTGCAACTTCCTTGTCTATCTCATCAGGAACATAAACTATCTTGTCTGTAAGCTTGTCTTTGTTTTTAACAAGATAAGCCGCAGAAAGGGCTTGGATAGCAAATGACATATCCATTATCTCGGCAGGGTGACCGTCGCCTGCGGCAAGGTTTACAAGTCTGCCCTCGCCAATAACATACAACCAATTACCGTTTGGAAGCTTATAGCCGTCAATATTGTTTCTTGCAAGCTTGCTTTCAACAGACAGCTTTTTAAGTCCAGCCACGTCTACCTCACAATCAAAGTGACCTGCGTTACAGAGTATAGCTCCATCTTTCATGTTCATAAAAGCTTTCTCAGTGATAACGTCCTTACAGCCTGTTACAGTAACAAAGAAGTCGCCCACCTTAGCGGCGTCAACCATTTTCATTACCTTGAAGCCGTCCATAACAGCCTCCATAGCCTTTATCGGGTCGACTTCGCAGACGATAACGCTTGCACCAAGACCCTTTGCTCTCATTGCAACGCCCTTGCCACACCAGCCGTAGCCTGCAACAACAACGTTCTTGCCTGCAACGATAAGGTTAGTTGTTCTGTTTATTCCGTCCCATACAGACTGACCTGTGCCGTATCTGTTATCAAAAAGATACTTGCACTTTGCATTGTTTACAAGCATCATAGGGAATTTGAGCTGACCGTCCTTGTTCATTGCAATAAGACGGATAATACCCGTAGTAGTTTCCTCGCAGCCGCCGATAACGTTCGGTATCAGCTCAGGGTATTCATTGTGGATAAGGTTTACAAGGTCGCCGCCGTCATCGATAATGATGTTTGGACCTACCTTGACTACCTCGGATATATGTCTGTGATACTCCTCGTCAGTTGCACCATGCCATGCAAAAACGTTCAAGCCGTCATGCACAAGACCTGCCGCAACATCGTCCTGAGTAGACAGCGGATTGCTTCCTGTGATGTACATTTCAGCACCGCCTGCTGCAAGGACTTTGCAAAGATAAGCGGTCTTAGCTTCAAGGTGGATAGAAAGTGCAACTTTCAGCCCCTTAAAAGGCTGATCTCTCTTGAAATCTTCCTCGACGCTTCTGAGCAATGACATATTCTGCCTTACCCATTCTATCTTTCTTTTACCGCTTTCCCACAAGCTTTCATCTCTTATTTCGCTCATTTTATCAATTCCTTTCGGTTTATTATTCGATCCATATAATAATTATACCCTATTTCTCCCCATTTGGCAAGAGGTCAAAAGCAATTCATTATACTTCGCAAATTTACAGCACGTTCATAAAATTAAATTAAACAATTTCTTGACAAAAAAACAAGGTAAGCGTATAATAATATTATGTGTGCGAATAGTAAAAACGTGCATAAATCATGATTTTTAAGGAGTGTGTACAAATGGACGACGCCAGTCAGAATACGATCGCCCCTCGATTGCAGAGCGGCTCGCCCGTTTGTGGCAGCCTTTTTGTGATCTAAATATCAATTTTAATTGAATAGGACGATCTGTGTTTTGGTAGATCCTTATATTTGTACAGAGTTGGTATAAGTACGATTATTTGTACTGTTGTGCTTGTTACCGCTGCTGTTAGGGGGAATATAATGTTTAACACAGTATTGGAGTTGCTCAAAAGCAGAAACTACAAGGCTATCCGTGAAATATTTATGGATATGAACGAAGCCGACGTGGCTGCTCTTTTGCAACAGTTTTATGACGATCACGAGGTCGAGAAATACGAGCTTCCGTTGTTGTTCCGTCTTTTGAACAAGGACGTTGCGGCTGACGTTTTCGCTTACATGGACAGCGATACACAAATGATGCTTATCAATGCCTTTACGGATAGGGAGCTTCAGGAGATCGTTGACGACCTTTATCTTGATGATACGGTAGATATTATCGAGGAAATGCCTGCAAATGTTGTTGCAAGGATAATCAAGTCTGCTGACACAGAAACGAGAAAGCAGATAAATCAGATACTCAAATATCCTAAAGACAGTGCAGGCTCTATTATGACCACCGAGTACGTTTATCTTCACAGAAGCTACACCGCCAAGGAAGCACTGGATTGGATAAGACACGTTGGTATGGTCAAGGAAACTGTAAATACACTTTATGTCACTGAGAACAGAAAGCTCGTGGGCGTGCTTTCACTGCTTGATATCGTAACTGCTGATGATAACGATAAAATAGAGGACATAATGGAGGACAACGTTATTTCCGTTGATACTCTTGAGGATAAAGAGTATGTTGCTTCCATGTTCTCAAAATATGACTTCATTTCCCTGCCTGTTGTTGACAGAGAAAACCGCATGGTTGGTATCGTCACATTTGACGACGCTATGGACGTTATCGAGGAGGAGACCACTGAGGACTTCTCGAAAATGGCTGCCGTTGCGCCAAGTGACGATTCTTATTTCAAGACATCTGTTTTCACTCATGCGAAAAACAGAATAGCATGGCTTTTGATACTTATGCTGTCGGCTACCCTTACGGGTGCTATCGTAAACAAATATCAGTCTGCTTTTGCGGCTGTTCCTGTTTTGGTATCGTTCCTGTCAATGCTTAGTGGCACAGGCGGAAACTGCGGCTCTCAGACCTCGACCCTTGTTATAAGAGGCATGGCACTTGGTGAGATAAGAATGAAAGACTTTTTCAAGGTCATGTGGAAGGAGTTCAGAGTCGCGCTTCTTTGCAGCATTATCCTCGCTATAGTCAATGCTATAAGAATAGTTCTGGTGTATCACGGTGACACATCTGTGGATTGCTACAAGCTTGCATTCACGGTAAGTATGGCTATCATGGCAACTGTTGTGCTTTCAAAGCTCATCGCCTGTATGCTCCCGATGGCTGCCAAGAAGCTGCATCTTGACCCTGCTATCATGGCTGCCCCGCTTATCACCACTATCGTTGACACTTGCTCGACGCTGATATTCTTCACATTGGCTACTATCGTATTTGATATAAAATAGAAAAAAAATATGGCGGTTATCTCCTTTCAGGCTATCTTCTGCAAAGGTGCGGCCGCCCGTTTTATGGATAAAAACAAATTTGATTTTGATTTGAAAGGAAATAGTTATGGCTCAGAATTATGACGTAGTTGTTGTCGGTGCAGGTGCAGCCGGCGTATTCATGGCATACGAATTTGTCAAGCTTGACAAAAACATAAGAGTTTGCATTATTGATCAGGGCGGACCTGTCAGCAAGCGTAAGTGTCCTATAGATGGCAAAAAAGTTAAGTCCTGCATTCACTGCAAGGTATGCTCCATTATGCACGGCTTCGGCGGTGCAGGCGGAATGTCGGACGGCAAATATAACATCACAAACAATTTCGGCGGTGACCTTTACACTTTTACCGGCAAGGAAAAGGCTATCGAGCTTATGCAGTATGTTGACAAGATAAACCTTGAAATGGGCGGTCAGGACGCTAAGCTTTATTCCACAACTTCTTCCGACATCAAGGCAATGGCTCTGAAATATGACCTCCACCTCCTTGACGCTCAGGTAAGGCACCTTGGCACTGACAGAAATATGCAGATACTCCAGAACATCTATGACTTTGTCAAGGACAAGATAGACATAAAATTTTATGAAAGTGTTCAGGGTATAACAGGCAAGGAGAACGACTTCACTGTTATCACAGACAAGGACGAGTATCACTGCTCAAACGCTGTTGTTGCGGCAGGCAGAAGCGGTTCAAAATGGATATCTGAGATATGTGACAACTTTGGTATCAAAAGACGTTCAAACAGAGTTGATATCGGCGTTCGTGTTGAGATACCTGCGGCTGTTTTTGAGCATATCACAAGCAAGGTATACGAAAGCAAGATAGTTTACCGCACAAAGAAATACGGCGACCTTGTAAGAACATTCTGCATGAACCCATACGGTGAGGTAGTTACCGAGAATACAAACGGCATCATCACAGTAAACGGACACAGCTATGCTGACCCTGCGCTGAGAACTGAGAACACAAACTTCGCTCTGCTGGTATCCAACACATTCTCTGAGCCTTTCAAGGACTCAAACGCATACGGTGAGTCTATCGCAAGGCTGTCTAATATGCTTGGCGGCGGAGTGCTTGTTCAGCGTTTCGGTGATCTGGTTGCAGGCAGACGTACAAATGAACACCGCTTTGGTCAGACGTTCCTTAACCCTACTCTCAAAGCTACTCCGGGCGACCTGAGCCTTGTTATCCCAAAGCGACAGCTTGACGATATTATCGAAATGATATACGCTCTGGATAAGATAGCACCCGGTATGGCGAATATCGACACGCTTCTTTACGGCGTCGAGGTCAAGTTCTACAATTCAAGAGTTGACGTTGACGAGAACCTTGAAACTGCTGTCAAAGGTCTTTACGTCCTTGGCGACGGCTCAGGCGTTACGCACTCTCTGTCGCAGGCTTCTGCATCAGGAGTATTTGCCGCAAGGACTATTTCAGAAAAATTCAACTGATTTCATATATCACAAAAGCCGCACTGCCAAAAAGCAATGCGGCTTTATTTTTATGCCTTACCCTTCAAGAAGCTTTATATATCCCTTAATGATATCAACGCACTTGTCATAGCTCATGTCGCTGGTATCAAGACACAGATTGTAGTTTTTCGCATTTGTCCAATCCCTGCCTGTGTAGTGACGATAATAATCGCTTCTCTCCTTGTCTGTCTTTTCGATTATCTTGACAGCCTCTTTTTCAGAAACACCATACAGATCGACGATATTCTTGACCGCAGTTTCCATATCAGAATATATGAAAACCTTAAGTACGTCTTTTCTGTCACGGAGGATATAGTCAGCACATCTGCCAACTATTACCGCAGGCTCTCTGTCTGCAAGCTGCTTTATTATCTTCGCCTGATAATTGAAAAGATTTCTGTCAGAAGTAAAGTCGTGATCATCAGGGTCAAGAAGCTCACCCTTGTAAACTCCGCCCTTTCTCAGAAAAGAACCTTTCAGTTTTTCATCAACAAGCCCGAAAAAGCGTTCATTTATGCCGCTTTCGTCGCTTGCAAGCTTTATAAGCTCCTTATCATAATATTTTATTCCCATATCCTCTGACAGCATTTTTCCTACAGTTCTTCCGCCACTGCCGATGCCCCTTGCAATGGTTATGATCCTTGCCATAAAGCTCAACTCCTATTCACCTAAATATGCTTTCTTGACCGACTCATCATTGATAAGATCAGACGCCTTGCCTGACAGAACTATCTTGCCCGTTTCAAGAACATAAGCTCTGTCTGAGATAGCAAGGGCCTTCTTTGCGTTCTGTTCAACAAGCAATACAGTTGTGCCGCTCTTTCTTATGTCCTCGATTATCTTAAATATGGTTGACACAAGGATCGGTGACAGACCCATTGACGGCTCGTCCATTACAACTATCTTAGGTCTTGACATAAGCGCCCTGCCCATTGCCAGCATCTGCTGCTCACCGCCTGAAAGAGTACCTGCTATCTGATTTTTTCTTTCTGCAAGTCTAGGGAAACGCTCGTATATATCCTGAATATCCTTCGGTATATTCTCCTTGTCCTTTCTTGTAAATGCTCCAAGCTTAAGGTTATCAAGCACTGTGAGGTTTTGGAATATTCTTCTTCCCTCAGGAACATGTGCAATACCCATCTCGACTATCTTGTGTGCAGGAGTTTTTGTAAGCTCCACGCCGTTGAATTTGATAGAACCCGATTTTGCAGAGATAAGACCTGTAAGGGTGTGCAGAGTGGTGGTCTTTCCTGCTCCGTTTGCGCCGATAAGGGAAATGACCTCGCCCTCGTTTACCTCAAAGGAGATACCTTTCAAAGCGGCTATCATGCCATAATTGACGTGCAGATCATTGATTTCCAACATTGCCATTTTACTTACCCCCTTATTCGCCAAGATATGCGGTGATAACTTCAGGATTTTTAAGCACTTCCGCTGTCTTGCCCTCGCAGAGGAGCTGACCGAAGTTCAGCACTGACAGCTTTTCGCAGATACCTGAAACAAGGCTCATATCATGCTCGATAAGCAGCACCGTCATATCAAAATTATCTCTTACAAAGCGGATAGTATCCATAAGCTCCGCTGTTTCGTTTGGATTCATGCCGGCAGCAGGCTCGTCAAGAAGCAGCAGCTTCGGCTGTGTTGCAAGAGCTCTTGCGATCTCAAGCTTTCTCTGATCGCCGTATGGAAGTCCCGAAGCAAGCAGACTCGCCTTATCGTCAAGCTCGAAAACCTTCAGAAGCTCCAGCGCCTTTGCATCCATTGCCTTTTCAAGCTTGAAATATCTTGGAAGTCTGAACACGCCTTCAAAGGTGCTGTATTTATAATGATTATGAAGTGCGACCTTTACGTTATCAAGCACTGACATCTCTTTGAAAAGCCTGATATTTTGGAAGGTACGGGCAATGCCTTCACGGTTTATCTCGATAGTGCTTTTGCCTGTGATGTTCTTTCCGTCAAGAACGATTGTGCCGTCTGTTGGCTTATAAACGCCTGTGAGCATATTGAAGATAGTGGTCTTTCCTGCTCCGTTCGGCCCAATAAGACCATAGAGCTGACCTTTTTCTATTGTTATGCTGAACTCGTCAACTGCACGGAGTCCGCCGAATGAGATGCCGAGGTTTTTTACTTCAAGAAGAGCCATATCACTCAGCCTCCTTTACTTTTTCACGCTTGAACAAAGCCTTGAACTTAGCAGTATTTGCACTGATAAAAGTCTTTGTTTTTTCATTTGAAGTTATTATCATCATTACGATAAGGACGATAGAATAGATAAGCATTCTGTAGCTGTTTATGCTTCTTAGCATTTCTGGAAGCAGAACAAGCACGATAGCTGCGATAACACTTCCTCTGATACTGCCTATACCGCCCAGAACAACGAATACCAAGATAAGGATAGACAGGTTATAGTCGAACTTAGAAGCTTGGAGCGTATAGAAGTTATGAGAATAAAGCGCACCTGCACAGCCTGCAAGGAATGCAGTCAATGCAAAAGTAACAAGCTTATACTTTGTGATGTTAAGACCTACAGACTCGGCTGCGATAACATTATCTCTGATAGCCATTACAGCTCTTCCCGTTCTTGAATATACAAAGTTATAGGCAATGATAAGAGTGATAAGCAACATAACAGCGCCGATAATGAATGTAGAATCGTTAGGTGTGCCGCTGATACCCTGAGGGCCGTTCAGGATAAGCTTTCCGTCAGGCTCAAGGTTAAGGTTTGACAGACTTTTGAGAGAAACGTGAACACCCTTAGAATCATAACCAAGATAAAGTGCTGCGAAAACGTTCTTTATGATCTCACCGAACGCAAGTGTAACGATAGCGAGATAGTCACCTTTAAGTCTGAGAACAGGTATTCCTATAAGTATGCCGAACACTGCGGCAATTATTCCGCCTATAAGGATAGCCAAAGGAAATCTGATCCACACATTTTCAATAGTTTCAGAAGTAACGATAGAGAATATCGCACTTGTATATGCGCCAACGCACATAAAGCCTGCCTGACCCAAGCTAAGCTCGCCAAGTATACCAACTGTCAGGTTAAGGGATACTGCAAGTATAGAGTATACACACAGAGGAACAAGAAGTCCTGTGAGCATACTTGAAATATATCCGCCGCTGCTGAGTATCTGCATTACCACAAAGGCAACTATTACCATTGCATATGTGATAAAGCTTTTTCTGGTCTGCGGCTTAAAAAACTTTGTTTTTGCGCTAGCCCCTTCTTTTTTCACAAAAAACCAATCCTTTCAGATAAAACAGAACTGCAAAGCAAGTCTGCTCGAAAATTTTAAGTTGACTTTTATACCTTTTCGCTGATCTTCTTGCCGAGGATACCTGTAGGCTTGATGATAAGCACAAGTATAAGAACAGCAAAAACGATAGCGTCGGCAAGCTGCGGTGAGATATAGGCACGTCCAAGTATCTCGATAACACCGATAAGGATACCGCCGATCATAGCGCCCGGTATTGAGCCGATACCGCCAAATACCGCCGCAACGAACGCTTTGATACCAGGCATTGCGCCTGTGGTGTTCTGAAGCGTAGGATAAGCTGAGCAAAGCAGTGCGCCTGCAATTGCGGCAAGACCTGAGCCGATAGCGAATGTAAGAGAGATAGTGCGGTTGATGTTTACGCCCATGAGCTGAGCTGCACCTCTGTCCTCAGATACTGCAAGCATTGCACGTCCGCTCTTGGTTTTGTTGATGAACAATGAAAGACCAACTACAATGAGTATAGATACGATTATTGCAACTGATGTTTCTCCGGAAATAACTATCTGTCCGTCAAAAAGCTTGATGCTCGGCACGTTTACAACTGATGTAAAGTTTACAGGCTTTTCACCGAATATAAGCAGTGCGATGTTCTGCAAAAAGTAGCTGACGCCTATGGCAGTGATAAGCACCGCAAGCGAAGTAGCTTGTCTGAGCGGCTTATACGCCACCTTTTCGATGACTATACCGAGAAGTGTGCAGGCGATAACTGCAAGAACTATGGAAAGCCAAGAGTTCAGTCCCCATGTGGTCATGCAGGTGAATATAACATATCCGCCCACCATAATAACATCGCCGTGTGCGAAGTTAAGCATTTTGGCAATACCGTATACAAGCGTATAGCCCAAAGCTATAACTGCGTATATACTGCCGAGGCTTATTCCGTTGATGAGGTTATTAAGAAAACCCATATACAAACATTCCTTCCTTTTGGAATAGACAAAGCACAAGATGTAATCACATATATTACATCTGTCCTTGTCATAAACACAATATACAATAAATTATAACATAACCCCGTAGTTTTTGCAACACATTTTAATGAAATAAATCAAAAAAACCGACAATTTTTCGCAATTGCCGGTTTTTTTCATATTAAGCGTACTTTTTGTACGCACTTCATTTCAGCTATTACTGAGCAGTAGAAGTGGCAATGTCATCAGCTGTCAGTGCTGAATAAGCACCATTCTTGATGATAACAGCCTTAGGGTCCTTAGATACGGCACCGTCTTCGCCCCACTTCATGCCTGTACCTGTAAGTCCGTCATATGAGAAGTCCTTATCAGAGATAGCCTTTTTGAGCTTATCGCAGATATCAGAAGCAGACATATCAGCTGTGATGCCTTCCTTCTTCATGAGTTCTGCAAGTACCATTACACCGTCATAAGCGTCTGCAGCGAACTGGTTAGGTGTTTCGCCCTTGTAAGCGTCCTTATACTTCTTAACGAAATCCTGAGTAGCCTGATCCTGAGCGTCGGCAGCAAATGGTGTAAGGAGCATTACGCCCTCGCAAAGTGAAGTATCAAAGTTCTTGATAGAAAGAAGTCCGTCAAGACCGTCACAGCCGAAGAATGTTGGGTTGTAGTTAGCTGACTTGCACTGTGTAAGGATAAGTGAAGCCTGCTGATAGTAGATAGGCAGGAACACGAGGTCTGCGCCTGCATTCTTAGCTGCGCTTATCTGAGCTGAGAAGTCAGTCTTGCTGTCCTTTGTGAATGACTGCTCTGCAACGATATCAAGACCCTTAGCCTCAGCCTCGGATTTGAATGTGTTGAAGATACCTGATGAATAAGCGTCAGAGCTGTCGTAAATTACAGCTATCTTTGTAGCAAGCTTGTTTTCTGCGATATAGTCGGCAGAACCTTTACCCTGGTTAGGGTCAGTAAAGCAAACCTGGAAACAGTTATCGTTCTTGATAACGTCCTGAGCAGAAGCAGAAGGTGTAAGCTGGAAGATGTTATCCTGCTTTGTCTTTTCAATAACTGCGAGGCAAGAACCTGTTGTTACTGTTCCGACCATTACCTGCATACCATTGTCTTTCAGTGCGTTATAAGCATTTACAGCCTTATCGCCTGAGTCAGCCTCATCGTCCTCGAAAACGTATGAGAGCTTTGTTCCGTTTATTCCGCCTGCGTCATTTACGTCCTTGACAGCAAGCTCGATAGCATTCTTAACAGCAACGCCGTACTGTGCAGCGTCACCTGTGAGCGGACCGCTGCAGCCGATAACGATAGTATCGCTGTTCTTTTTTGCACCGTTTCCGCAACCTGCAAAACAAGAAACTGCAAGGGCAGCCGAAACTGTTAATGCAAGAATTCTCTTGACATTTTTCATAATAATCTCTCCTTCGTTCACATATGTCACTGCATATGCTTTTTTTAATAGTATTAATATAACACGCAGAAGCCCGATTTGTCAATATTAAATCTTACAAATTTAGCGTTATTTACACTATGTTTATTGTTACAAACAATATGCGTGTTCACAGAAAATTAATTCTGTGTATTTTCAATGAACGATTTGCAAGTTTTTTGATAATATCCTGCATACATACACCACTGACTTATAAGCTGCATATGATAAAACAGCCACACGAAACCTGTGGTATATGAGATTCAGACAACATAAGGAGTGAACTTATTTGGATATGTTTGACAGTTTGTCGTTAGGCAGGATACTTGCTGACGACACAGAGGATAACACACCTGCTTGCCCTTTTCCGAAAGGAAGATTTCCTGAGGACACGCCGCTGGCAATGGCATATGTGCCTTTTCAGATGTGGGAGAAGCCTTATGAGGCAGATGTAGGACTTTCAAGAGGAACTATCTTCCCGTCCTTAGACAAACCTTTTATAGGAGAGGAGGCTGTAAAGAATGCCCATACTAAGTGAAAAGGAGAGGCTTCTTAGAAAGATACAGGCGTGCAGCTTTGCCCTTGTAGAGGCTAATCTTTACCTCGACAGCCACCCTACCTGCAGAGATGGTCTGGCATATTTTGCACGCCACAAGGCAGAAAAAGAGAAGCTTATTGCTCAATACAATGAGAAATACGGACCATTGACGATCACGCAGAACAATTCGTCCAAGAAATGGGAATGGGTAACATCACCTTTTCCGTGGGAAAGGAGTGTTGACTAATGTGGCAATATGAAAAAAAGCTGCAATACCCCGTTAAGATCGCTAACCCTAATCCTGCTTTGGCTAAGGTCATTATCTCGCAGCTTGGTGGGGCGGACTTTAAAAAGTTGTACATAAGAAGAGTGCAAAGGGCAATATTAAAAATGCCATTTTACGCTCTTTATTGATTTTCAAGATTAGTTGCCCTGTAATTCTCTTAAGCCGTCCTGAATTGCATAGACTAGACTTGTCACTCGCTCTATGTATTCTTCTGCGTCCCCTCTTGTAATATCCATTTGTTGTGCGTCAAAGTGACTACGATCAAACTGGTGGGCAATTTTATTCCTTCGTTTGTATAACGCTTTTATTACCTCTGTTCTTCCGGACGGATTTTTTATATCTTTAAATGCAGTCTCCGTAACGCTGTTGTAACTCAGTCCGCCAAAAGTAATTATTTCTTTTATTGCCGGTTGCGACATATAGGTATCCCGATATATTTCCTCAGTAAAACCAGTCAATAACACATTCTTATATTCTGTAGAGTTAATCGCAGCAACGACGTACTTCATAGATATTTTTATTTTATCAATTCCTTTATCAGGGATTTCTCCGCTTAGTTTTTGATAAAATAAATACTTGTATATCTCATGCATATAAAAATCCAACAAACTACCAAAAAAGACAATTTGAGAGCGATAAATAATCTTAGCGTCCTCGCTATTTTCATCTTCAATAGAATTTGAAAGAGATCTTACGTTTTTTGCATTCAAATCAAAATGATTAATTATTGCTGAAAGATCGAAATTAGTGGCACGCTTTATCTCAACTTTTACTTCTCTGTTATCTTCTTTTCTATCGCTTATACCTATATTTCTTTCCATAATCTATTCCTCTTGCTGCAATTTATCAATGAAACTTGCCATGTCTTTATTTAACATTGGAATGGCTCCATATTTTCCAGAAATATAACCCTTTGCGATATTTTCATCCTTTCGCACATTTTTCATCTCAACAAGTGAATACATATCTGTTGAACGTGACTCTTTTTTTAGTTCCGTAAACCAAATCTGATCTCTTCTAAAAATATTTAGATCTAAGATATTAGTATCATGCGTTGTAAAAATTATCTGAGATTTATTTTCAGTTTTTAGTAAATTTATTATATCTATCAAATTTTCAAAAACAGATTCATGAAAACTTGTTTCCATTTCATCACATAATAAAACCTTGCCTTTAACAAGTATATCTATCAGAGGACACAGAAACTCAATTAATTTTTGAATTCCTGTTGATTCTTCTTCAATACGAACACTAAATTTGTCATAATGGATAAAAGTGTCAATCTTTGAAATTGGATGATTTGCTAATAAAGCTTTCAACTCTTTAGGCATATATGGGTCAATTTCATCAACTGACATATTTGTCTCTTGAATATCAACAACGATATCATTAATTCCAGTATCCAAACTTTTCAAAAATGTTAGTACAGCAGCCTTTATTCTAGAATCATCATGAATCCTATTAAGAGAATACTGCCTCCAATTATCAAGACCAAAGCCTCGATATATAACTAATTTTTCTTTAAAAAAGTTAAAAACCGTTTCAATCTCCTGAACAGCACTAAAATTTGCGGCACAGGACAAAAAAAGACGATTCGGTTTTATGACATCTTTGCAAGAGTCAAATTTATTTTTAAACGAATCTCCAGGGATGTAGTCATCTGCAGTTCTTTCAAAAATCTTCTTTTGTCTACCATTTGGAAAATAATATAAATATTCATCAACAACGAGCTTGTTTTGTAATGCAAAACCATATGCGTATATTATGCCATTCACAACAAACTGTACACTATACTCACTTGGTACATCAAAACTTAATAATTTATGCGGTTGCTGCCTGATTTCATCTCCAGGCTGATGATTAATACTGTTGATAACCAACAATTTCATAAACTGGATTGCGTCAATAAAATTACTTTTTCCAGAGCCGTTTGCACCATATATTGCACTAATTTTTGAAACACGATATTTGCCACACTTCATCAAACGGTCTTCAAATGTATTGTCTTTGCCTGCAACAGTTGAAAAAACTATCTTATCTTTAAATGATTTATGGTTAGAGCAAGAGAATTCAAGTAACATAATAAAACCTCCATTTTCAAAGCTAATTGTACCACGTTTTCTAGAGATTTGTCAAGCATTTTTGAGATTTTTTCACAAGTTTTTAGCTTTGCTCAGTTGTATTTTGCCTAGAAGCAGTAAAATTATACATGGTTTTGCATTATATCATAAATAATATCCAACCCAAAAACAGCCGCCTCAGACCCATAAAAGTCCGAGACGGCTGTTTCCTTACTCATACAATATACAAAAACTAAACTTTCTTAGCAAACCCCGTCAAACAGATCCACCCAGCACCGCTCTTGAGCTTACCCCAAGTCTGACCGTCAACTACCTTTTCGGCTACAATAGTGTAGATAACGCCGTACTTTGCCATAACACCCTTGACGAGTGCACAGGACACGCCTGCGCCCTTTCTAACGTTCATTCCGCCCTTGTAAGTTATCTTCACCTTGTAGGACTTGAACTTCGCTGTGTGCTTGTTGATCGAACTCGTACCGCTAAGCTTTGCGTTGACCTGTTTTGCTATGTAACCGAACTTACCACTGAGATATGGTCCCGGACAACCCGTCGCCTCAAACCATTTGTGCATTGTAAGATTGCCGCTGGTGTTGCCCGTGTAGTTGAGCTTTTTGATACCATTACGCTTGCAAATATCCACACACAGCTTTATCAACGCAGCCATATCCTTTTTGCTGACGTGCCAATTCGGTTCACCACTGTCATTTGCTACCTCGATAGTCACAGCACGCATATCATTAGCACGGTTGGAACTGCACCAAGACCTGTACTTTTCGTCCACCATTACGCCTACCTTGCCGTTGCTGTCGATACAGTAATTACAGCTGCCGCCACGAGCCTGTACAGACGTACAGCAGTTTGCCAACGTTGCATTACCTGCCATGTGATGAATAGTTATCTTGTCGATTTTGTGATCTCGTACATTGTAATGATCTGTCTTGCCCGACCACTTCCAAGAAGCCAACTTTGAATTTCCCATATTATTTCTCCTCCTTTGCCTTTAAAACATCTATTGCCTTTATGAGTACCTGCGGTATCGGTACGCCCATAAGCCCTGCGTTTTCGATTATAGACAGCGTTTCGTTCACCACAAATGCAATGCACACGCAATCCTTTATGTACCCTGTGCCAAGCATAAGGTCAAGCCTGCACGCCACAAGCAGTATGAGCAGTATCATACCCTTGCGGCACAGCCCCTTGAACCCTGCACGGCTCTCAAGTGCGCCGTTTTCCGACTTGCCTGAGCGGTGGAATACTCCTGCCACTATTATGCCTGTTGCATAGTCTATCACCATAAAAATGATAAGCGTAGTCATTGCACTCGTCCACCCTCCGAACAGGGCAGCTATGCCGCCCCCGATAGTTCCGATAGCGGCTAAGACCGCTGTTTTTATGTTTGTCATATCTTACTCCTTTATCTCAAATGCAAATCTGCTTAACAGATATTTCTTGCCGTTGAGCAGCACTGTCTGTGTAGGTACTGCATAATCAGGATAGTAGTCGCTGTCATTCTGCCCCGATGTGTGTGAAAGAATGTGATAAAGGTTTGTAAAGCCTTTGTTCAAAGTCGACGATGTCACAGGTATGAAAGAGGTCAGCCACTTACGCCGACACACAGGTCTGACAGGCACAGACTTTATCGTCATTCCGTCAGTAAATACAGAACATAACCGTATGTTGTTGTCTGCACAGCTTGTTGCCAAGCCGTAGCTTTTTTCCTGCGTTTCGTAGTCAATGACTTCGCCGATAACGATGTTAATGCCTGGGCGGTCATTCTGATTGCCGTCAATGCCTATGGCTGCCAAGCCGTCCTGTTTGTATATGACCCAACGCCTTTTTGGAGAGATGTTGCTATAAGTTCCAACACATGGACAAGTCAAATCTTCCGTTCGCAGGTCAATCCAGCCGTTTGTTCCTGTGTCGCTGAATTGACCACGCAGAAACACCTCATCAGTGACCCACAGATTGAATACAACATCATTCGTGCTGAGTGTTGCACCCTCGCCCTCATAGACTATCTTTTTAAAGTCCCACACCTCGATAAGCTTTGTTATCAGCCCTCTCAGTCCGTCTGTTCCCTCATATATTTTCATCTTCGACCGCCTCCGCTATGCCTGTTATACCTATGTTT
>ERZ773133.2287-NODE-2287-length-17934-cov-19.038369_pt1 | contig 17934 bp, 9 predicted proteins | sample MGYA00580861_ERZ773133 | MGnify/ENA primary metagenome ERZ773133 (study PRJEB29015, sample SAMEA2737844) | human gut metagenome | biome: human gut; feature: human-associated habitat; material: faeces | place: China | collected 2012 ...
GTACAGACAGCCGTTGCCGAAGGTATCAGAAGAATTAACGACTCAAATCCGAGTGAACCGTATATTGCAATAAAGGCACTTGAAAGTTTTGAAAAAGCCGCTGACGGCAAGGCTACAAAGATAATTATACCGTCGGAAATACAAGGACTTGCAGGACTTGTAACATCAATAAAAGAAATAGCAAAAAACGAAGATAAATAATTTAAAAAGCTCCCAAAATTTATTTTTGGGAGCTTTTTACGTTGTCTAAAATTATACACGAATTATCAGCGGACATTTTATGAAGAATCATACCTATTTCGTCATTCTCACTTTTATCGCTTATCAATATATCACTTTCAGGATTTGCCGAAATAATCGAACGTATCTGACCTTCAATATTAATATCGGAATTATGTACTTCAAGAAGAATTTTCGTTTTAATATGGTTTTTCAAAAGTGCCGATGTAATTTCTTTTACAAAGAAGTATATTCCCATAGTACAAAACACGGTAAACAATGCAATAAAACATATATCCATCATATCTAAAACACCTCCGCTTTATAATATGCGGTTTTAAATAAAAGGTGTGTATGACTTGACAAATACATAGGATTTGTATTAAAATAATATAGAAAAATGAGTTTACGGAGGAAGTTGTTATGGGACAAACATTAACAGAAAAAATACTGTCTGCACATCTTGTTGAAGGTGAGATGGTAAAAGGCAGTGAAATCGGAATTAGAATTGACCAGACCCTTACACAGGACGCAACAGGTACAATGGCATATCTTGAGTTTGAGGCTATGGGTGTGCCAAGAGTAAAAACAGAGCGTTCTGTTGCATATATTGACCATAATACATTGCAGAATGGTTTTGAAAATGCTGATGACCATAGATTTATCGGCAGTGTCTGTAAAAAACACGGAATTTACTTCTCAAGACCCGGTAACGGTATTTGTCACCAAGTACATCTTGAGCGTTTCGGTATTCCGGGTAAAACACTTATCGGTTCGGACAGCCATACACCGACAGGCGGCGGTATAGGAATGATTGCCATAGGTGCAGGCGGTATGGACGTTGCTGTTGCAATGGGCGGAGGTACATATTACATTACTTGCCCGAAAGTCGTTAAGGTAAATCTTACAGGCAAACTTCAACCGTGGGTTGCCGCAAAAGATGTAATTTTGGAAGTTCTAAAGCGTCTTTCTGTTAAGGGCGGTGTAGGCAAAGTTATCGAATACTGCGGTGAAGGAGTTAAAACTTTGTCAGTTCCCGAAAGAGCAACTATTACAAATATGGGTGCGGAACTTGGTGCAACAACATCAATATTCCCATCAGACGAAATAACACATGAATTCTTGAAAGCGCAAGGCAGAGAAGAGGCATACACACCTCTATGTGCAGACGCAGACGCTGTATATGACGAAGAAGTTAATATAGACCTTAGCAAACTTGAACCGCTTGCAGCTTGCCCTCATTCACCTGATAATGTTAAGTCGGTAAGCGAGCTTAGTGGTATGAAGATTGACCAAGTTTGTATCGGTTCATGTACAAATTCATCACTTCTTGATATGATGAAAGTTGCACATATTCTAAAAGGTAAGACTGTTAATCCTGATGTTTCTCTTGCAATCGCTCCGGGTTCAAAGCAGGTTTTGAATATGCTTGCAAATAACGGTGCTTTGGCTATTATGATTGACGCAGGTGCAAGAATACTGGAAAGTGCTTGCGGTCCTTGTATAGGTATGGGACAGTCACCTAATTCAAAGGGTATTTCACTAAGAACGTTTAACAGAAACTTTGAAGGCAGAAGTGGTACAAAAGACGGTCAGATTTATCTTGTATCACCTGAAACAGCTGCTATTTCAGCTCTTACGGGTGTATTTACAGATCCGAGAACACTTGGTGACGCGGCTGATATAACATTGCCTGAAAAGTTCACTATAAACGATAATATGATAGTTCCTCCGGCAGATGAAAAGGATATGGACAGTATTGAGGTACTTAGAGGTCCTAATATTAAGCCTTTCCCTGTATCAGAGCCGTTAGCTGAAACAATAGACGCAAAATGCTCGCTAAAGGTCGGCGATAATATCACAACAGACCATATTATGCCTGCCGGTGCAAAGATTTTGCCGTTGCGTTCAAATATTCCTAAGATTTCGGAATTCTGTTTTGCTGTATGTGACGAAAAGTTCCACGACAGAGCGCTTGAACTTGGTAAGAGCGTAATTGTCGGCGGTTCAAACTACGGACAGGGTTCTTCAAGAGAACACGCTGCACTTGCACCGTTGTATTTGGGTGTTAAGGCAGTTATCGTTAAGTCATTTGCAAGAATTCATATGGCTAATCTTATTAATGCCGGTATCGTGCCGCTAACATTTGCAAATGAATCGGATTACGATAAGATTGACCAAATGGACGAATTGAAGATTGAAAATATCGGTAAGCAAATTGCCAACGGTAAAGTTATTAAGGTGACAAACGTAACAAAAGGCTTTGATTTTGAGGTTAATGCAGATTTGTCAGACCGTCAAAAAGAAATGCTTTACGCAGGCGGACTTCTAAACTATACAAAACAAAATTCATAATGTAATTCAAAAATGCGATGCTTTTAGGTGTCGCATTTTTTGTGTTATAAGGTATAAAATATGTGAATGTCAAGTATAACTTTAGTAATATAGCACATTGACGGTACATATTTTTGATGATATAATACTAAAAAATGAATAATCACACAAAGTGTCGGCTATATTGTATGGGTATAGTCGGTGAAAAGGGAATCGGGTGAGAATCCCGAACGATAACAGTCGCTGTATGTATTGAAGTTTTTATATTTTTTGATGAAAGTCAGTCATTGGGAAACTGAGAAGGCGAATATAAAAATGTTAAGCTTGCTTTATATAATACGAGTCAGAAGACCTGCTTTGATACTGCTCCGTACTTATTGATGTTGTCAATATAGGAGCAGTAGTATCGTACGCTTATATAAATGTATTAAGCGTGTTGTTTGCGTGCCGATATGTGATATACACAGGAAAACTCTGCTGTGATAATTTGAAAAAATTATCACAGCTTTTTTTATTTGATTTTACAGAAACGGAGCGTATTAATGAAAAAAATAATATCTTTAATTTTATCGTTTGTTTTGATTTCATCTGCAAATGCTTTTGCGGTAAGTATTGACGATATAAACAGCGTCATAAGTGATACGGAAAAATATTTATATGATAATTCGCAAACTCCTACCGTATCATCGATAGGCGGTGAGTGGCTGATAATGGGACTGAGCAGAAATGGCGGTGATATACCTGTCGGCTATTATGAGAATTATTACAACAATGTTGTCAATTATGTAAAAGAATGTGGCGGTGTATTGCATAACAAAAAATATACCGAATATTCAAGAGTTATAACTGCACTCACATCAATCGGAAAAGACCCTCAAAATGTCGGTGGATATAATTTATTACTTCCTTTAGGAGATTTTGAAAAAACTACTTGGCAAGGTATAAACGGTGCAATATGGGCATTGATTGCACTTGACTGCGGACAGTATGATATGCCGTACAATACCGATGCACAAATTCATGCAACAAGAGAAATGTATGTTGAAAAGATTATAAACAGTCAGCTTGATGACGGTGGATGGTCACTTTTGGGCAGTGGAGAGAGTGATGTTGATGTTACGGCAATGGCTCTGCAAGCACTTTCAAATTATACGGATAATTCCGAAGTGTCAAATTGTGTGAACAAGGCAATTTCTTTTTTATCGGCAAGTCAAAATGAAAACGGAGGATATTCAAGTTGGGGTACGGAAAATTCCGAAAGCTGCGCACAAGTCATTGTTGCACTTTGTGAACTCGGAATATCGCCTTTTGATGAACGCTTTGAAAAGAACGGCAAGAATTTAGCGGATAATTTAATGTCGTACTATACAATAGGCGACGGTTTTAAACATACATACGACGGTGACGGTTCGAATCAAATGGCAACAGAACAATGTTTTTACAGTTTGGTGTCGCTAAAACGATTTATGAACGGCGATAATTCGCTTTATGATATGAGCGATGTCTGCAATATATCACAAGATGAAATTAATGTGATAAAAAACAGTTTACAGTTTGTAATGATGAATTTGATTTTGCTTAGAAAGTAATAATTTTCAGGAGATATTGAATGAAAAAATATAAAAGGCACATAATTATAGGAAGTATAATTATTGCTGTATTGGTATTTGCGTTTTGGTGGGGCGGAGATGCACCGTCATTGCGCGGTTGGAATGTTGAGCCGACGCCGAAAGTAACGGAAAGGGTTATAATTGATGAGGTATATGACAATGATGAAAGTCCTACATCGACTGTAGAACCAACAAATTCGCCCTCATCATCTCCGACGGCCGAAAACTCAGAAAAATTTCAAAACAAGCCTACAGCCGACAAACAAATGACGGCAGAAGAAAAAATAGAATTAGCCGAAGAGATTGCAGGGGAACCATACGAAGAAATATATACTCCCGATTTGGAATATTCCGAAAACAACGGAATGAATATTGACGAAACAACAGGGACAGACGACTATAAAACAGAACCTGTACCTGAGGGAAAACCTGTACCTGTCGAACCGCAAGATGCAGTAATAGAGAGCAAAGAACTGACGTGCACGTTGGCGGTACGATGTGATACGATACTCGACAATATGTCGTGGCTTGATAAAGAAAAGTGGGAATTAGTGCCGTCGGACGGAGTTATATTTAAAGAACAGACAGTTGAATTTTATGACGGCGAAAGTGTATTTGATCTATTGCAACGCGAAATGAAAAACAGCAAAATACATATGGAATTTGAAAATACTCCTATGTATAACAGTGCATATATCGAGGGAATAGGCAATTTGTATGAGTTTGACTGCGGTGAATTATCGGGGTGGATGTATAAAGTAAATGACTGGTTCCCAAATTACGGCTGTTCGCGTTACCAGCTGAAACAAGGCGATAAAGTCGAATGGGTATATACTTGCAACCTAGGAATAGATGTCGGCGGATATTCCGCAACAGGCGGAGAATAGGAGATAAGACAGATAATGAATGAATTTGCAAAATATCATCCGTTGATTAATTTTATATATTTTACAGCTGTAATTGTGTTTTCAATGATATTCGTACATCCTATATGCCTTGTGACATCGCTTTTGTGCAGTGTGATGTATTCGATAATTTTAAACGGTAAAAAAGCGTTGAAATTTATTGCGATGTTATTACCGCTTATGTTGATTTCAGCACTGATAAATCCTGCGTTCAATCACGAGGGTGTAACTGTAATTGCATATTTACCGAGCGAAAATCCGTTGACGTTGGAATCCATACTATACGGAATTGTCGCGGCAAGTATGGTTGCAACGGTCATTTGTTGGTTTTCTTGTTTTAATAAAATTATGACAAGTGATAAGTTTATTTATCTTTTTGGACGAATAATTCCGTCACTTTCGCTGATATTGTCTATGACATTCAGATTTGTTCCGAAATTTAAAGAACAGGTACAAGAAGTTTCAAATGCACAGAAAAGTATGGGGAGAGATACGTCAGAGGGGTCTGTATTTGCAAGAGTTAAAAACAGTATAAGAATTTTGTCGGCGGTTATAACATGGAGTTTGGAAAATGCAATAGATACTTCCGACAGTATGAAAAGTCGCGGTTACGGTTTGACAGGCAGAACGGCTTACTCAAATTCTGTATTTGACAAAAGAGATGTAACTGCTTTAATTTATTTGGCGGTTATGATTACATATTTTTTGATAGGTGCTTTGCTTGGGAAAATTAATTACAGATATTTTCCGTCTATGCGTGGTACGGATATGTCGTTTTACAGCACAAGCATTTTTATATCGTATATTATGATTTGTATAATGCCGATAATTATTGAGATATGGGAGGAATTAAAGTGGAGAAAATTAAAATCAAAAATTTAATATTTTCATATCCCAATAGCGAAAAAACGGCATTGAACGATATAAATTTAACGATAAATCAAGGTGAATTTGTGACGATTTGCGGTAAATCCGGATGTGGAAAATCGACACTTCTACGACATTTAAAACCGATTTTAACACCGCACGGTAAAACAAGTGGGGAAATATACTTTGACGGAAAAAGTATATATGATTTGTCTGACAGAGAGCAAGCCGAAAATATCGGATTTGTAATGCAAAATCCTGATAATCAAATTGTTACGGATAAGGTTTGGCACGAACTTGTATTCGGATTGGAAAGTTTGGGTATTAATTCGGCTGAAATTCGATCGAAAGCCGCGGAGATGGCGTCATTTTTCGGAATACAAAATTGGTTTTATGAAAATGTAGCCAATCTGTCGGGCGGACAAAAACAAATTCTCAATTTAGCGTCGGTTATGGTAATGAATCCGACATTGTTGTTGCTTGACGAGCCGTCAAGTCAATTAGACCCAATATCGGCACATGACTTTTTTACAATGCTTGAGAGGATTAATACAGAACTTGGCGTGACGATAATATTGAGTGAACACAATTTGAGCGAAGTATTTCCTTTATCCGATAAGGTTGTGGTTATGGAAGACGGCAAGATTACAGCCGAAAACACACCGTATAAAATAGGTGAGGAATTAAAGCAAAACAGTATGTTTGCAGCATTACCCACACCGACAAAAATATATTATTCCTTGGGAAATAATTCGGGTAATTGCCCTATAACAATTCGTGACGGTCATAAATGGTTGGAAAAACAACAGATTAACGAGCATTTTGAATTCAAGTCGGAAAAAAACAGAATTAATACCGAACCGATTTTAGAATTAAAAGATGTATGGTTTAGATATGAGAAAAATTCGGATGATATTTTAAAAGGCTTGTCATTTAAAGTTCACGAAAATGAATTTTATGCGATAGTAGGCGGTAACGGTGTCGGAAAGAGTACTGCGTTGTCTGTTATTTCAAAGATTAATAAGCCGTATAGAGGTAAGGTGTTTATAAATGATGATACCAAAGTGGTGGTGATGCCGCAAAATCCACAGAGCTTATTTTTGAAAAAAAGTGTACTTGAGGAGTTATATGACGCGGTATTTGATGTGGAAAAAGAAAAAAGGAAAAATGAGATTGAGTATGTAATAAAACTTTGTGAACTTGATAATTTACTTGAAAATCACCCTTACGATTTGTCAGGTGGTGAACAGCAGAGAGTGGCACTTGCAAAAATGCTTTTAAGAAAACCTGATTTGTTGGTGCTTGATGAACCGACAAAGGGACTTGACGCTTGTTTTAAACGAAAACTTGCAACGATACTCAAAAGTTTGCAAAAGAACGGTATGACTGTGTTAATGGTAACACATGACATAGAATTTTGTGCTGAATATGCTGATATATGTGCGATGTTTTTTGACGGTAAGATTGTCAGTGAAGCTCCTCCGAGAAAGTTTTTTGCGGAAAATAATTTTTATACCACTTCGGCAAAACGTATGGCTGACGGTATAATCGAAAATGCTGTATTAGACAAAGACATAATAAGAGCATTGGGCGGTGAAGCAGAAGATTTAACTGAAACGAATGATGAACTGAATTATATACTGCCAAAGAAAACGGTTATAAAGCAGGGCAAAAAAGAGTATAAAAAACTTAATGTACACAATGTTGTATTAGGGATAGTATTTGTAATTTTATTTGTGATGACACAATGCCTGTTTTGCGGACGTTACGATAATTGGAAGAACTATGTTGCACAAACGATAAGTATATTATTTATTGCCGCAGCAATGTTTAATTTAATACCGCGAAAAAAACTCGGAAAAGAATTAATACAGAACGAAAAGAGCAAAAGAAAAATATTAAAAAGAACAAAAATAGCAACATTGTTAATATTATTTCTTATTCCGCTTACAATTTTTATCGGGATATATTATCTCGGCGATAAAAAATATTATTTTATAAGCTTGCTTATTATATTGGAAACGATGATTCCTTTTGGATTTGCGTTTGAAAACCGTAAACCTAAAGCAAGGGAATTGGTTATAATAAGTGCATTGTGTGCAATAGGCGTAGCGGGACGTACTGCGTTTTTTATGCTGCCGCAGTTCAAGCCTGTTGCGGCAATAGTGATAATTTCGGGTGTGGCATTCGGCGGTGAAACAGGATTTCTTGTCGGAGCAATTACGGCATTTGTATCGAATTTCTTTTTCGGACAAGGACCTTGGACACCGTGGCAAATGTTTTCATTCGGAATTATAGGTTTTTTAGCGGGAATAATGTTTCAAAAAGGCATTTTACGCAAGACAAAAACAGATATGTGCGTGTTTGGATTTTTGGCGACATTTGTTATATACGGAGGAATAATGAATCCTGCGTCTGTTATAATGTGGCAGTCGAATATAAATATAAATATGGTGCTGTCATCATACGTAATGGGAATGCCGTTTGATTTTATTCACGCAGTATCAACAGTGTTCTTTCTCTTTTTTGCCGCAGAGCCTATGCTCGAAAAGCTTGAGAGAATTAAAATAAAATACGGACTTATAGAATAAGTCAAAAATAAAACATGAGGTGAAAGACTAATGAAGAAAAAATTTTTAAGTTTAATTGTAGCAGTAGCGATGTTATTCAGTGTTGTAACGTTTGTTGTACAGGCTGATACAGACGGAGCGGGAGATTATTTCTATTTTGATATTGAACACTTTGCTGAAGACACTACAAAAGAGATATATATGACCCCGATTAAGATTTATACAAACGGATTTTATGATTACAGCGGAGAATTTAAAACTTTTGGAAGTGAATTTAAGAGTGCAGCAGACGCAATAGGATATGTACTTGATTATTATATGAATAACGGTGAGTGTATGAGTGATTGGACTCCTACAACTACACTATTGGAGTATACAAACAGCAGTGGATTTTTCAGTGATTTTAAAATAGATAATTCCGTCAAAGAAGTTTCGTTTGATTATCCGTCAGCATTATATAATGATGCTATGGGTAACGGATTGAGTTCATACACCTATGAGTCGGCTAGCCTCGTAAGAGGAGATGTTTTAAGATTAGTTTTTAATGAAGGCGGATGGAATTCAGATCTAACATCACCGGCTGAGGACGTGCTTGTAGGTGCGGTAGCAGATTATTATGAAACATTGGCAACTGATCCAAAGACCGCTAAAAAAGCAGAATCGGCATATCAAGCGGCTTTAGAGAATTTTTTTGATGAAAATATACAAACAGAACTTGAAGATAATCTGATTAACGCATTGGTACCGAGCGAAGAACCGAAAACAACACCAACAGCAACACCAACAGCGACACCAACAGAAGCGCCAACAGCAACACCAACAGCGACACCGACAGCGACACCAACAGCAACACCAACAGCGACACCAACAGAAGCGCCAACAGCAACACCAACACCAACAGCAACACCAACAGCGACACCGACGGCAACACCAACAGCGGCACCGACGGCAACACCAACAGCAACACCAACAGCGACACCAACAGCAACGCCAACAGCGACACCACCAACAGCGACACCGACGGCAACACCAACAGCAACACCAACAGCGACACCAATGGCAACAGCAGAGCCAACAGTGACACCAACAGTAACTTCAACACCTTTACCTGTACAATCTGCAACAGAACAAAACACATTAAAAGTTGAAAACGGAAAACTAACAGGTACATTAACGGTAAAACTTAACAGTAATCTTACAGAAGAAAAGAAAGTAAGTGTTATGGCTGCCGTATATGATTCAAACGGCAAATTGATAGGAATACAACCTAAAGAAATTTCTTTAAAGCCCGGTAATGAGAATCAAGTTGAATTTAAAGAAATATCTGCCGATTCAGCTGATGAATATACAATCAAGATTTTAACATGGAACGGAAATATATCATCATTGGCACCTATTTCAAATACTCTTGATTTAAGTATAAAATAGTATAAAGATTGGAGAAAAAAATGAGCGTAAAAAATAAATTTACAAGTATATTGTTGTCTTTATGTATGCTTGCGAGTTTTGTACCTGTAAATTTCACTGCATTTGCAAGCGATAAACCGGAACTTATAAACGGTGCTTATCAGATTGAAAGTGCGGAAGATTTGGTTTGGTTTGCCGAAAAAGTAAACGGTGGTGACAGAACAGCAAATGCAGTATTAAACAGTGATATTGACTTGGAAAACCAAAATTGGACACCAATCGGTAACGGATATAATTATATCAATAATAACGGTTACGGTATAGATGACGACACCGCATATAACGGTATATTTGACGGAAAAGGTCACAGCATTTCCAGACTTTTCATAGAAACCAAAAAGTACAATAAGCAAGGCGACAATCATTACGAAACGTATTGTCAAGGTCTTTTCGGAATTATAGGAAAAGAAGGAACTGTCAGAAATGTTACGGTAAACGGACAAATAAACGCACAGGCTGAGGGTAATGAATACATTAATGCGGCAAAATATATCGGCGGAATCGCCGGTATAAATGCCGGATTGATTATAAATTGTACAAACAACGCCGATATAACAGGTCTTGCTTATGTTGGCGGTATAACAGGTCAGCTTGGAGCTCAATTTAAGGGAAGTAACAGAGTAAGCGGAAATCTTATAAATGTTACAAATAACGGAACGGTTACAGCTACTTCCAAGAGCTTTGCAGAGGCAGGAGGAATTGTCGGTCAGCTTGCATACGGCGACATTACATATGCCGCAAACCACGGAAATGTATCTGCACCTTTTAAAGATGACGATATGTACAGTTATTTAAGAGGAGTTGCGGTAGGTGGAATTGTTGGCAAGGATATAAGTGTAAGCGAATGCGGAAAGATTGACAGAGCATATAATGACGGTCAAATAGGTACTGAAGACGGTAATTATTTCGGCGGTATTATCGGTTGCAACTATGCGTGTGACATAACTAACGTATATAATACCGGTAAGGTAATCGGTTACAATTACAGTAGCGGATTAGTAGGCTACAAGCTTGGCGGTACGATAGAAAATGCGTACAACAGCGGTGAAGTGAATACTCATACGGAATATCAACTAATCGGTTCAATGAAAAATACGACAGTAAATAACTTGTATAACATAGGTGACAGCACTAAACTTGTGGCACTTGAAAACGGCGGTGATATAAGAACGGTATATGCCGTTGACACTGTTTCGGCAAGTGATTTGTCAGACGCATTTACAGACAGTGATAATCTTCCTGTTATTGATTGGAGCAATGCGCCGACAGGGGAAGACGAAACATTTGATATTGAAAGCATTAATATCGAAAACGGTAAGATAACTGTATTGTTAAACAAAAAACTTGTAGGAACAAATCTTACGTTAAATGATTTTGAAATAAAATCATTTGTTGACGATAAAGAGGTCGAACTTAAAAATGTTCAGTTATCTCAATACATATCAGACGAAAAAACAGCCATAGACATCACATTTGACAAAGTAAATGCCGAAAAGACGCTTAAAATTTCGGTAAACGGAATTGAAAAGCAGATTGTAACGGATACGTCAAATTATTGGATAGACTATCGCACAGAAGAATTTAACGGCGGTAACGGTGATAAAGATAATCCGTATATTATTGCAAATGCAGAAGAACTCGCTTTGCTTTCGTATGAAGTAGAAAAGGGCAATGATATGTCAGACAAATATTTTGTCTTGAAAAATGATATAGATCTATCAGGCAAGAAGTGGACACCGATAGGTGTATCCGATAAATACATATCAAATAAATATCAAGGCAATGCTTTTAATGGTAATTTTAACGGTCAAGATTACAGTATAAGGGGAATAAATATATCTTCGGGCAGCTATCTTTCGGCACTTTTCGGAGTTACGGAAGAAAATGCGGTAATAAAAAATCTTTATGTATACGGAAATATAGAAAACACGAATGATACATATGGAATTGCGGCAGGTATATGTGCCGTGAACTATGGTTTAATATCTCATTGTATCAACTATGCCGAAATAAAAGGCGAAAACAGAGTCGGCGGTATAGTAGGTTATAACGGTGCGGTTAACAAAACGGTAACAAGCTGTGTTATAACTCAGTGTGAGAATAAGGGAACTATTACAGGTAAGGACGAAGTTGGCGGTATTGCCGCTTACAGTTCGGGAACTGTAAAAGAATGTACTAATAAAGCCACTGTAACTGCAACCGGCGGATATGCCGGCGGTATTGTCGGTTACAATTATGAGGGCAGTATACTTCTTGACAGTTGTTATAACAGCGGTGAAGTAAGTGCGTCAGCATATTCGGGTGGTATTTCTGGTAAATCATACAACTGTGATATTTCAAATTCATATAACAGCGGTAAAATTTCATCGCAAAACAATACCAACGGCGGAATACTGGGATATACAGTGAGCGGATATTCGGTTAAAAACTGCTATTTCATTAAAGATACCGCACCTATGCCGTATGCGGAAAATTCGGGTACGGGACTTGAAGTGAAAACAGAAAATCAGCTTGCAGATATGACTGAAATTTTAGGCAGTGCGTTTGTGAAATCGGATAAATTTCCTGTTTTGGCATGGGAGGTAAACGGTTCCGATGATATAGACACATCAACAAAACCTACACCGTCAGTAACACCTGCTTCAACACCTAAAATTGAAGAGAAAATACCGTCATATTCATCACAAGGAAAATGGTCAGACAGTGTGGCTGAAACATTTGACAGCGGGAACGGAAGTAAAGAAAATCCGTATGTTATAAAAACAGCGTCCGAACTTGCATTACTTGCGAAAAATGTAAATAAAGGTGAATCATATAAAGACGCATACTTTAAATTAAATAATAATATTGATTTAACAGAAAAGTATTGGATTTCAATAGGCAATGCGGAAGATAAAGCATTTTCGGGTCATTTTAACGGTAACGGATATGAAGTAAAACTAAATACCGAAAATCAAAAAGTAAGCGGATTATTCGGATATACCGCAAATGCAGAAATTACATTGCTTGGAGTAGACGGACTTGTAAGCGGTGAAGATATTGGAGGCGGTATTGTCGGTATAGCAAGGGACACTAAAATAGAAAATTGCTATTCAAATACTGCTGTTTTGGCAGATGAATATGTCGGCGGACTGGTAGGACAGCTTTTAAGCGGCAGTAAAGTGACAAATTGTTACGCAACGGGGACAGTAAAAGCAAAAAAAGCAGGTACATTATTCGGAGCATTTACAAACGGTGTATCGGCAGAAAATTTATATTACAGAATTATCGGCGATAAAATGCCGTATGGCGAAAATGCATCAACAAACACGAATATTGCCACAGGCAGAACAGACGAATATATGCAAAGCGACGCATTTGTGTATGATTTGTGGTGCGTTAAAGAACAAGAAGTTGACGGCAAAACAGTAGAAGTAGCACCGATATTTTATGTTGGAAGTAAATATCCGGTACTTAATAACGAATACAAGGAAAGCAAAATTATTTCGATAAATCTTGTATCATCGGGCGAAAGTCTTGAAACAGATACTTCTCATACATTTACAGCAAAGATATACGGTAAGAATTTAAACAAAAATATAACTGCAAAATGGAGCAGTGACAACAGTGCCGTTACAGTTGAACAAAGCGGCGATATTACAATTACAAATGGCGTAGGGACACTAAATGCAAGTATTATTATAGATTCCGCTAAGCTTGGCAATGCAAAGGATATAACTGTTAAATGTGAAATTGGCGGAATATCAAGTGCTGTTTCCGTAAAAGTTTCAGAACCTAAATGGAGCGGTAAAGGTACGGAAGAAGAACCGTATATTATAAAATCGTTGGAAGATATGAACATTCTTTCGGAAAGCGTTGCAGACGGAAATTCATATAAAGGTGTATACTTTAAACTTTCAAGCGATATTGATTTAAGCGATAGCAAAGAATTTAGTTCAATCGGTTATTGGGATGGATTAAAGTCAAACGATAACGGAGAATGGTGGGAGTCCGAGAAGAATCGTGCGTTTGAAGGTGTGTTTGACGGAAACGGTTTTTCTGTAAAGAACGCGATTCTGTATGCCGAAAACAATTATTTCGGATTGTTCTCATACATAGGAAAGAATGGTGTTGTTAAAAATCTTAATATAGATTCTACTAATAGATTGACCGCTCATAATAACGTAAGAAAAATTGCCGCTTTAGCCGGAATAAATCTTGGTACAATAGAAAATTGTACTAACAGTGCTGATTTCGGATTTACCGCCTCAAACGTAACATATCTTGCAGGAATAGTCGGCGAAAATTACGGAATTGTAACAGGTTGTGTGAATAACAGCAATATGACATCTGCCGGTAACAGTAAGTCGGGAATAGTCGGCGAAAATTACGGTACTATAAGAAAATCTGAAAATAACGGTGACTTATCGAATAGCGGTAATGTCGGCGGTATTACGATAGAAAACAGAAACGGCAAAGGTCAGGCACTATTGTTTATTGATGATTATGCAGACTTATCCGTAAACGGAGAAATTTCCGAATGTGTCAATAACGGTGCAATAAGCGGTAAATATGACGTCGGAGGAATTGTAGCTGAAAATTATAGCTGCGGTAAAATAGAAAATTGTGCTAATACGGCAGAAGTGTCGGGAAGTATGACGGGCGGTGTCGCAGGTCGTGCGTCAGGGTGTTATAAAAAAAGCGGTATCAAAAATTGTCAAAACAGCGGTAATATCACAGCACAAGGTTCATACGGCGGTGGTATAGTCGGTGAACTTATAAACGGCTTGGTATATTTCTGCGAAAATACAGGTGATGTAAACGGTGAAAACTATGCCGGCGGTATTGTCGGACGTAATTACAGTTCGACAGTTTTAGGGGAATCAGCTGTTGATTTCTCAAATAACTACGGAACTGTAACAGCTAAAACGTCAGCAGGCATCTGCGGTTATTATCAGGACGAAAGCGGTAAGTGTTATACAAGATATAATTACAATGGCGGAAAGAGCAAATGCGGTGTTTTGGGTGATGTTAATTCAAATTATGATATAAACAGCGTTGTTTGCGAAAATTATTGGTTGAGTGACGATAAAAATAATGCAAACGACAGCTGTAAAGGTGATATTGACGGTATCAATGCAATCACAAAAGCAGAATTAGACAAATATTCTGCCGAAACAGTTAATTTGCAAGTAGATAACAGCGATATAATTGTAAACGGTACTGCAAATGTTTCGTCAAATTCAGAAGTAAAGAGCAGTGACGAAAACATTGTTTCAATAGAAAACGGCGTTGCAGTCGGACATGGAATAGGTCAGGCATATTTGTATGCAAAATCAAGTCCTTATACATATGTGGCTGTATTGATGAATGTAGAAGAAAATCCTGATAATGTTGAAAAGATAAATGTAAGTTTCAGACTTATCGGCGAAGAAAATCTCGGAAGTGACTTTGTCTTGACAAAAGATACGAAGAATACATATCAAACATGGATTCCTGAAAAAGAGTATGAAGTAAAATTAGGAAGTACAGTGGGAGATGTATTCAAACAAGCACTTGACGATAACGGCTTAAAATATCGTGGTTGGGAAAACGGATATATCAGTACAATTCAATCACCGGAAGGATATTGGCTCGGTGAATTTACAAACGGTAAATATTCCGGTTGGATGTATACTGTAAACGGCAGTCACCCTTCATTGGGATTGAATGAGTATAAATTGATTGGTGATGAAGAAATCGTATGGCATTACGTTGACGATTACCGTCAAGAAGTTGCCGATTGGAGTGAATCGGATAAAACAGGTGACGGTTCACTTTATAATAGGTGGCTAGATGCAAAAGATACAGATTCAACACCTAAACCGACTCCGACAGTCACTCCGACTGCCACAAAACAGCCTCAAAGCGGTGGTTCCGGTTCGAGTGGCAGTACATCAACATCAAAACCGACAACAGCACCTACTGTTATACCTACGACTGCACCTGAAAAGGATACTACTCAAACAGTGTGGTTTACTGATGTAACGGAAAATATGTGGTTCTATCAAGCTGTCAAATATGCGTATGACAAAGGTTTTATGACAGGTGTAAGCGACAGTGAATTTGCTCCTGACATTACATTAACCCGTGCAATGTTCGTTTCGGCATTGTATCGTATAGAAAATGAACCGACAGCAGACGGTGAATTGCATTTCAGTGATGTAGCTGATGATTCTTGGTATGCTAAAGCTGTTTTATGGGCTTATAACAATGATATTATAAGCGGTAAAACAGAAACGGAATTTGATCCTAACAGTGATATAACTCGTGAACAAATGGCAGTTATATTATATCGCTATGCAAAAACTAAGGGATATAATTCAGACAGTGATGAAATTACATATTCTGATGTAAAAGATATTGCTGAGTATGCGATTGATTCTGTTAAATGGGCATATTATGCAGGAATAATGACAGGTGACGAAAACGGAAACTTTAATCCTAAATCCGGTACAACAAGAGCACAAGCCGCATCGGTATTTATGAGATTATATAAATAATGGTTTTAATAAGAGTTTATCTTTATGATAGACTCTTATTGTATTTTTACGTGAATATGATATAATAAACATATTCAGTATAGAATGAGGGATATACAATGACACTGCAACAATTAAAATACATAGTAACGGTAGCGGAGTGTGGCAATATAACGGAGGCGGCTGAAAAGTTATTTATAGCACAGCCGAGCCTTACCTCTGCAATTCACAATATTGAAGAAGAAATGGGAATAACGGCATTCATTCGTTCCAATAAGGGCGTAGAGCTTACAAGGGACGGAGAAACATTGCTTTCATATGCACGTCAGATTTTGGAGCAGACGGACGTTATGACGGAGCATTTTAAAGGTGAGAGAAATCAGAAACCGAGATTTTCTGTTTCATGTCAGCACTATTCATTTGCGGTTAATGCGTTTGTGGACGTTATAAGGGAATATGATGCGGACGCATACAGCTTTATTTTGCGTGAAACACAGACGTATGAAATTATAGATGATGTGGCAGTTGGACGAAGTGAAATAGGAATATTGTATTTGAGTGAGTATAATGAGGCAGTTTTGAGCAAACTTATTAATAAAAATGACTTGAATTTTGAAGAATTATATATTGCTAAACCTCACGTTTTCATATCAAACAATCACCCTCTTGCAACCAAAGAGGAAATAACAATTCAAGACTTAATGCCGTATCCGTATTTGGTGTTTGAACAGGGAAAACACAATTCATTTTACTTTTCGGAGGAATTTTTGAGTTCGCTTGAATTCCCTAAAAATATTATGGTGCGTGACAGAGCGACATTATTTAATCTGCTTATCGGTCTTAACGGTTTTACGGTTTGTTCGGGTATTATAGATATGGAATTAAACGGTGAAAACATTATTTCAAAACCGTTAGATTCAGATTGCAGTATGCGTATCGGAATTTTAACACGCAAAAATTCTGTTCTTAGCCGATACGGAGTTTCATATTTGAATGTATTGAAAAATCATTTATCCATAGATTAAAACTATGGATAAATGATGATAATATATATTTTTCTATTTCCGTATTTTCTGTTATACTTAATGTAAATTAAAACACAGGAGGTAACAGAAATGAGCAAACAAATACCATTCAGATATGACTTTGTAGGCAGCTTTTTAAGACCTGCAAATTTAAAAGCGGCAAGAGAGGGGTTTGAAAACGGAAAAATTTCGGCTGACGAATTAAAAGCAGTTGAAGATAAGGAAATCGAAAGACTTATCAATAAACAAAAAGAATTAGGCTATCACGTCATTACGGACGGAGAATTCAGACGTGCAACATGGCACTTGGATTTTATGTGGGGATTTGACGGTGTGGCACATGAAAAAACTAAAACAGGTTTACCGTTTCACGGCGAAGACGCAATGATTGATGATACATACCTTTGCGGAAAAGTAGGACTTTCAAAAGTACATCC
>ERZ773133.2291-NODE-2291-length-17872-cov-2.926250_pt1 | contig 17872 bp, 19 predicted proteins | sample MGYA00580861_ERZ773133 | MGnify/ENA primary metagenome ERZ773133 (study PRJEB29015, sample SAMEA2737844) | human gut metagenome | biome: human gut; feature: human-associated habitat; material: faeces | place: China | collected 2012 ...
AGATCTTCGGATACTGGACGTTTGCCGAGCCGCTCTTCGGGTATTTCCGTTCCCGCATGGATTTGCCCGAGCCGCGTGTCGCGCTCGGACCCGGTTTGTTAAATGCCGCCACAGCTTGTTGTGATATTTCCGATGGTTTGGTCGGAGATCTGAAGCATATCCTGGAGCGATCCGGGGTTTCAGCTCGCCTTTTCTGGCCGGCTTTTCCGACGGTTTAGTCGGGGACCTGAAGCATATTTTGGAGCGCTCCGGAGTATCTGCACGGCTGTTTTGGCCCGCTTTCCCGAAGTCCGACGCGATGGAGCTTCTTCCCGAAGCTGTTCAGCAGCGCTGTGTTTTGTCCGGCGGAGATGATTACGAATTGCTCTTTACCGCACCTTCTCATTGCCGCGGAGAAGTCGAACGAATCGCTGAGCGTGCAGGTACTCGTGTGTCCCGCATCGGCGAGATTGTTCCGGCGGGGGATCCCTTAAAAGTTATTGATGCAAACGGCGCGGAGGTCGCGTGCGGGGCCTCATTTAACCATTTCCGAGAAGCCGGCTCATGAAATCCTATAAAACGACACCGCCTTCTTTTAAGACAGTGCTTGAACACCCTTGGCTTTGGATCTCAACATTCTTCGGATCCGGCTGCATTACACCGGCGCCGGGAACTTGGGGTTCCTTTGCGGCGTGGGGCGCCTTTTGGCTCTTGGATATGTGGCTCGGACGGAGCTTCATCTGGGCCGCGGCATTGGTTTTATTTGTGCTCGGATGTGTCTCGGTCGGTAAAAGTACTGTTTATTTAAATAAAGTCGATCACGGCTCCATCGTGGTCGATGAAGTTGTCGCGGTATGGGTGGTTCTGCTTCTGACGCCTTTGGGTTTCTGGTGGCAGCTCTCATCCGTAATCGCGTTTCGTTTTTTTGACATCGTTAAGCTTCCGCCCGCATCGGTGCTGGACAGAGGCCGTCAGAACGGCTTTACTGTCATGCTTGACGATATATTCGCGGCTGTTTATGCCATTCTGGTTATCAATTCGATGGCTTGGGTGGCGGGGTTCTACGGAGCCGCTTCACCAATTTGGATTTTGCGATGAATAAAGAAATAGAAGATAAAGTCAAAGAACTCAGCCGCCGCATTGTCGGTACCGGTCAGATCGTGGTTACCGCCGAGTCCCTTACCGGCGGAATGATCAGTGCAGCCCTGACGTCGATTCCCGGCGCAAGCGAGTGGTTTGAGCGCGGTTTCGTGACTTACACCAATCAGGCGAAGCACGAGATGCTGGATGTTCCACAGTCTATTCTTGACCGCTTCTCTGCCGTGAGCACTCAAACCGTATCGCAGATGCTTGAAGGCGCGATTCGTCACTCCAACGCTACCATGGCCGTGGCCGTCAGCGGTATTGCAGGACCGGACGGTGCAATGCCGGGCAGACCCGTCGGTACTGTGTTTATCGGCTGGAAGCGCAAAGATGAAATGGCCGAAGTCGGCCGCTATGAATTCAAGGGCGACCGTCAGAGCGTGCGCGAGCAGACGGTTGCCGTTGCCATCCAAGGGTTAATCGAAATGCTTGACGAAAGGCAGTAATCATGAGTATCTGGTTCGATATTCTCTGTTTAATTCTGCTGATTCTCCTCAACGGTTTTTTTGCCATGAGCGAGATCTCCATCGTTACAGCTCGCCGCAGCAAACTGCAGATGCTGGCGGATCAAGGCGCCAGCGGCGCAGAACTTGCGTTGTCTCTTTCTGAAAACCCGACAAGAGCGCTTTCTACCATCCAGGTCGGCATTACTTCTATCGGCATTCTTTCCGGTATCGTCGGTGAGTCGGCATTGGTGGATCCGCTTTCTAATTTTCTTGTAGACACCATTCACATTCCGGCTGCGACCGCTCGCGGTGCTTCAATGGCGGTGGTGGTTATTCTGATCACGTATTTCTCCATTGTGATCGGTGAATTGGTTCCGAAACGTATCGGTCAGATGGGCGCTGACGCGATCTCCCGTTTGGTTGCTAAGCCCATCCAATGGCTGGCTATCCTGGCCATGCCTTTCGTGAAGCTGCTCTCTTTCTCCACAGAGCTGCTTCTTAAGATCCTCGGCATTAAGCAGGACGATCAAAAGATCACGGAAGAAGAAATTCATTCCATGATCGACGAAGGCGGAGAGGCCGGCGTGATTGACGCGCAGGAACACACGATGGTCAAAAATGTTTTCCGTTTGGATGACCGAGCCGTTGCGTCCCTGATGGTTCCGCGTTCCGAAGTCCAGTACTTGGACTTGGAAGATACACGCGAAGTCAATATGGAAAAAGTTCTCAACTCTCAGCATTCTCGTCTTCCGGTTTGCTACGGAGGTCTGGACGATATCCGAGGTGTGGTCACCACACGTCTGCTTTTAAAGCAGATGGTCAATGACGGTAAACCCAACTTCAAGGTGAACTACGAGCCCGTACTCTACGTTCCGGAATCTATTTCCGGTATGGAGCTGTTAGACACCTTCAGAAAGAGCGACGCAGCGTTGGCGATGGTAGTTGACGAATACGGCGCAATCTTAGGTCTGGTGACGCCGCACGATGTGCTGGAAGCTATTGCCGGCGAATTTAAGCCGGATGCTCCGGAAGACGCTCAGATCATTCAGAAGGGCGAGAACTGCTATGAAGTCGACGGCTTGCTGCCGATTCCCGAACTGAAAGACTTGCTCGATATTGATGAGGTGCCGGACGAAGATAAGGACCGCTATACGACGGTTGCCGGCATGGTGATCTTCCTTCTGGAGCGTCTGCCCCGTACCGGAGATCGAGTCAAATGGGACGGCTGGGAGTTCCGAGTTATGGTTATGGACGGACGCCGTCTGGACCGTATCCTGATTACCAAACTGCCGTCTGCAGATGACGTTAAGGAAAAAGAGAGCTAGACAATTTCGGGCCGGCCGTGAGCCGGCCTTAAAGAAGTACTCAAAACAAAAGACCGCTGTTCCGGCGGTCTTTTCGTATGCGGTGAGAAAGCTACTTAGATGAAGGGTTCTTAGGATCCTTCCTCACAATCGGGTGCTTCTCATCGTATTCGATACCTTTGAAGATACCGAAAGAGCTTGCGGCAATCAGTGCCGCGCCAAGGTAGCGCCTGGGGCTGCCGTTTTTAAGAACCAATCTTGCAATTGCCACCGCAGCCGGAATAAACACCGTTCGGGCCAAGGGGATGGCAACTTTCGGATTAGTTAAACCTAGGGCCTGCATGGTTTTAACCGCGTCGACTCCGATGTTTTTGACAGCGGATGCGGGTTTGCTGCGCATATAGGTCAGCTCATCTTGAATCTGAGCTCTTTGTTCACCTGCCTTGACGGTCAGCTGTGCAAGCTTACGAGCAACGTCTTCATTTGCCTGCATTGTTGTTCTCCCCTTCGGTAGGATCGACCGGCTGTTGGGCGGCGACGCCTGCTTTCTTATTGCAGGAAGCACGGAAAGCGGCTACGTCGGCAGCCAAAATCTGACGAGATTCCTCAAACGCATAAGGCATATTAGCCGCAAGGTTGCGGGCTTTGCCTAAGAAGAAAAGGAACAGGAGCAGATAGACGCCTGCAATGCAGCAGGAAACGAAAATGCGGTGATCTTCCCAGAAAATAACAAGAAGTGCGACCGATATAAAAACGAGCGCAAAGAGGCCGAAAAGGGCGGCAAGAACAGCATAAATTGCTGTCTTTGCCGCGTTGTTTTTGGCGACGGAGAGCTCGATAGAAGCAATTTGAAGACGCGTCGCCAAACCGTCGACCACCTGATTAAGGATGGTGAAGAGTCCGGGAACAGCGTTATTTCTATCTGACATATCTATCTCCGAATGCCTCGGGAAGAATTACTTGCGAGCAACCAAAAGACCGAGCAGGAGGCCGCCGACAGCAGCGATACCGACAGCACGCCAAGGATTAGAGCGAACGCAGTCGTTAACTTCACCGGCAATTTCTCTGCCTTCTTCAGAAGTCTTCTCATAGAAGCTCTTCATGTTTCTGCTTGCACGAGCCAGGCATTCTTTAGCCTTAGCCTGGAGCTCTTTAGCTTCTTCGCCGGTAGCGGCGGAGGCCTGCTTCAGGAATTCGTCAGCCTGTTCGAGGGCAGTGTCAACATTTTCACGAACTACGGCTTCAATTTTGTTTTCCATACTGAAATTACCTCCCTTTAAGGATATCTATATGTTTGAAAAGTCTATCACCTGCCGTAAACCCAGCTGATTACAGCGTCCATAACGGGTATGGAATTGACTGCCGACGGGCCGTTGACAATAGCCGCAACAGCATAGCGTTCACCGCTTTTCGTTTGAACATACCCCGCAATCGAACGGACATTTTGGATATAGCCCGTTTTGACGTGTGCGCTGCCTTGGGCGACGTGTCTTTTTCTCATGGTTCCGTCAACACCGGAGATGGGCAGCGAAGAGACGAACTCAGGCATCTGCGGAGCGTTCCACATGTGCTTTAAAACGGTCACGAAGGCGTCGGTAGAGATGGCGGTAGTGCGAGAGAGGCCGCTGCCGTTGTCAATTTTCAGAGAGGATGGAGGAATTTTTAAAGACGCCGCCCACTCATAGACGGCAGCACGGGCCCCTTCTAAGTTTTTGGGTTCGTCTTTCTGAGTTTTGGCTAAAGCGAGGAAAAGCTGGCGAGCAATGATGTTGTCGCTGTACTTATTCATGTTGTAAACAAGTTTCGTCAGAGGCTCGGAGTAAGAGGAGGCAAGCACTTTGTAGTCGTCAGAGTCATCGGGGAGTTTGCCTTGGACGACTTTTCCCTTCCAGGTGCCTCCGGCTTTCTTCCACATGTCGGTAAAGACGACCTGAAGATACTGATCGGCGGAGAGACTGGTGTAGAAGTAGTCCTTCGGACCGCATTTCAGCGGAAACTTTCCTTTGAACGCAGGTTTAAGCGGGTTGGAGAAATCCGGATTGATTTGTTTTCTCCATGCGCTGCAGCCTTCTTTGCTAAGAGGAATGCTTTCAGGGAGCTTCACGCCTGCAATTCTGGGTTCGGGATAAAGGTAGGCGACGCCGGCTTCTTTATCAGGGCGGATTTTAATGAAGAAAGAGCGGGAGTTCACCATCAAGGCGTCAGGTCCTAGGTTGTAGGGACGGTTGCCTTCTCCGTCAAAAGCGAAGGGATCATGCGGCGCTACATCGAAGTGAGAACGATCCGCAATGATGTTTCCCTTGATTTCTTTCACACCGCGAGCACGAAGGTTGTCGACCAAAAGCCAAAAGCGCTCAATCGTCATGGAAGGCGCACCGTGCCCGACTAAATAGAGATCTCCGCTGAGCACGCCGTTTTTATCCGGCTCTTCTGCTGAGATAAAACGCGTCGTCCAAACCTTGGCCGGTCCTAAAAGCTGCAGCGCTGCAGCTGAAGTAATGACTTTGGCGCTGGAGGCCGGGACGCGAGGTGCTGCGCTGTTGAACTTCAAGACGGTTCCTTTGTCGGTGAGCGGAATGACGGAGAGCGAAAAGTCGCCTTTAGGGACTTTGCATGAGTTCAGGGCCTTCTGAATGGGCGCCGGAAGGGAGGGTGCTGATTTTTGGGAGGCTGCCTGACCGGCAGGGGAGAAAAAAATGAAAAAAGACAGGGCGACGACGCTAAATTTAACCACTTCAATCCTCACAAAACATCAGTAGAACTCGAGCAAAGATGCCATTTTTACGCGACATTACATGTTGTTAACAAAACGTCGCATTTGAAACACATTTGTTTACAGAGTTTGTTAGTATAAACACCTATTTGAGAACGGCCTTGAAAAAAGACTGCATAGCCTCATATAAGGAAATATTGGTAAAGCCTAGCGCTTTGATAAACACAAATAGGAGTTTTAAAGATGAAGATTCGTCCTTTGCACGACCGCGTTATTGTTAAACGCGTTGACGCCGAAACACGTACAGCCAGCGGTATTTATATCCCTGAAGCAGCCGGTGAAAAACCTGATCAGGGTGTTGTCCTCGCTGTCGGTCCCGGCAAGCGTGACGAAGCAGGCAAGCTCATCCCTATGGATGTTAAGGTAGGCGACCGCATTCTGTTCGGCAAATATTCCGGCCAGAACGTGAAGGTCGACGGGGACGAATACCTCGTAATGCGTGAAGAAGACATTATGGGTGTCCTCGAGTAAGACGACCTAGTACAAAATTTAGAAATAGGAGATTAAGTAAATGACAGCAAAACAGGTTTTGTTCGGCAATGACGCTCGTTCCCGTATGGTCAACGGCGTTAACGTTCTTGCCGATGCCGTTAAAGTAACTCTCGGACCGAAAGGCCGCAACGTTGTTCTCGAACGCGCTTTCGGCGGCCCGACTATCACTAAAGACGGTGTTTCTGTTGCAAAAGAAGTTGAACTGAAAGACAAGTTTGAAAACATGGGCGCTCAGATGGTTAAGGAAGTTGCTTCCAAGACCAGCGACAACGCCGGTGACGGTACAACGACCGCTACTGTTTTGGCTCAGGCCATCGTTGACGAAGGCATGAAGTATGTTGCCGCCGGTATGAGCCCGATGGATCTGAAACGCGGTATCGACAAAGCTGTTGCAGCTGCCATCGAACAGCTCCACTCTCTCAGCAAGCCGACAACTACCAGCAAGGAAGTTGCTCAGGTCGGCGCTATTTCTGCTAACTCTGACCATGAAATCGGCGACATCATTGCCGAAGCCATGGAAAAAGTCGGTAAGGAAGGCGTTATCACTGTTGAAGACGGTAAGAGCCTGCACAACGAACTCGAAGTTGTTGAAGGTATGCAGTTTGACCGCGGCTACCTCTCTCCGTACTTCATCAACAATCCTGACAAGCAGGTTGCTCTCCTTGAGAACCCCTACCTCCTCTTGGTTGAGAAGAAGATCAGTAACATTCGCGATCTCCTCCCGATCCTTGAACAGGTTGCTAAGTCCGGCCGTCCGCTGCTCATCATTGCAGAAGACATCGAAGGCGAAGCTTTGGCCACACTGGTTGTCAACAGCATCCGCGGCGTTTTGAAGACTGTTGCCGTTAAGGCTCCGGGCTTCGGCGATCGCCGTAAGGCCATGCTCGAAGATATCGCTATCCTGACAGGCGGTACCGTTATCTCCAGCGACGTCGGCCTGACTCTTGAAAAAGCCACACTTGCCGAACTCGGCTCTGCTAAGAAAGTTGAAGTCAACAAGGAAAGCACCACGATCATCGACGGCGCCGGCAAGGAAGACCAGATCGAAGCTCGTGTTAAACAGATCCGTGCTCAGATGGAAGAAACTTCCAGCGACTACGATCGTGAAAAACTTCAGGAACGGGTTGCCAAACTGGCAGGCGGTGTTGCTCTGATCAAGGTCGGTGCTGCTACTGAAGTTGAAATGAAAGAAAAGAAAGCCCGTGTTGAAGATGCTCTGCACGCCACACGTGCTGCTGTTGAAGAAGGCGTTGTTGCCGGCGGCGGTGTTGCGCTGATCCGTGCAAAACAGTCCATCAAAGACATTAAGGGCGACAACCCCGAACAGGACGCCGGCATCAAGATCGTTCTCCGCGCTATGGAAGAACCGATGCGTCAGATCGTCCGCAACGCCGGTGACGAACCCAGCGTTGTTGTTGACCGTGTCGCTAACGGCAAGGGCAACTTCGGCTTCAACGCTCAGACCGGTGAATACGGCGACATGATCGAAATGGGCGTTCTGGATCCGACCAAGGTTACTCGTACCGCTCTGCAGAATGCTGCTTCCGTTGCCAGCTTGATCCTGACAACAGAATGCATGATTGCCGATATGCCTGAAGACAAGCCTGCAATGCCTCCGATGGGCATGGGCGGCGGAATGGGCGGAATGCCCGGCATGATGTAATCATCCGCTGAGTTAACTTAATAAAACACCCGAAGGTCTCGCACCGACGGGTGTTTTTTCATATGCGCGAGAAGCGAAAAGTCATTGTTGCGAGGGAGCAGATTGAGGCGCAAGAGGCCGCTTTTTAGCGGTTAACCGCATTCTCTGGTGAAAGATATTTGGCATACAATCGAAAGGAAGACGAATAAGAAGGACAGGAAGTGTAGATATGCGATGGAAGTTCATACTCGGTCTTCTGACCACATGCGCCGTTTTAATGTCCATGAGCTATACGATGCTCATTCCCTTCCTGCCCATGTATCTCATTCAGGATTTGGGTGTCGTGAAGGCCGACGTGGACATGTGGTCGGGTGCGATTTTCGCGATCACATTCCTTGTCAGCGGCATCATGGCGCCGATCTGGGGTGCTCTTGCCGATAAGAAGAGCCGAAAGCTCATGGCACTGCGCGCGGGATTTTGTTTGGCTATCACTTACTTCTTAGGCGGTCTGGTCACGAATCCTTGGGAGCTGCTCGGCGTTCGATTTATTCAAGGCTTATCCGCCGGTCTTTGGCCTGCGCTGCTTGCGATCATCTCTGTTGAATCTCCGAAGCTCAAGCTCGGTTTCTGCATGGGCGTTATGCAGGGCGGTATGACGGCGGGCGGCGTGCTCGGGCCGTTGTTCGGCGGCCTGCTGGCGGATCAATTCGGTATGCGCATGGCGTTCTTTATCGCGGCCGCCGCTTTGTTCCTGATCACGTTAGCTTTGCTCTTTTTCGTTAAAGAGGAACCGAGGAAGCCCGACCCGAATGCAAAACCCGTCAAGATTTGGGACTTCTCTTTATGCAAGATTCCGGCAGTTAAGCGCATGCTGATTTGTGCCGGCGTGGTGCAGCTGACCATTTTGATGCAGCAGCCGATCATGCCGCTTTACGTGGCTGAGCTGCAGGGTTCGATGGAGCGAATCGTCTTGATTTCCGGCATTGTATTTTCAGTGACGGGTATTTCGGGCGTCTTAGCCTCTCCGATTTGGGGCATTTTGGGTCAGAACTGGGGCTATCGACCCGTACTTTATCTGTCTTTGCTCGGTGCCGGACTGTTCGGTATTGTGCAGGTTTTTCCGAATTCGCTTGAGTGGTTCACGATTTGGCGTTTTGTCGGCGGCTTAGCCTTTGCCGGCATTTTCCCGGCCATCAACGCGGTGCTGACAGTTTCCACGAATGCCAATGACAAGGGACGTGTCTTTGGACTGTCTTATCTAGCCCAGCAGCTGGGTGCCGTGATGGGACCGATTGTCGGTGGCGCAATGACTGCGTACTTCTCTTATAAGTTCATCATCGGAATGTCCGGCTTTATCTGCTTACCGCTCGTGCTCTATCTGTTTCTCAAGAGGCCGGCTAAGACGGAAGGTACCGGAACTCCGCTGGTGTAGGAACACTTCTAACTTCTTGTGAGTTATTGAAAAACGTCCGCCTGCTAAGTAAGCGACGGACGTTTTCATTATTTTCAGCGGCCGGATTGCTAAAATCCGTGCTCAAACACAATTCGAACGTTTGGAGAAAGCTATGAAATTTACCGATATGCTTCAGCACTGCTGGGATGTCAACCAATCATTACTTTGCGTCGGCTTAGATCCCGATCCCAAACGTTTTCCTAAGCAGTTTGAAGGCAGCAAGTACGCCATCCTGGACTTCTGCTGGGACATCGTTCAATCGACCGGAGACTTGGTCTGTGCTTTTAAACCGCAGATTGCTTACTTTGCATCTTCCGGGGCCGAAGATCAGCTTAAAGAGCTGATTGCCCGAATTCACAGTGAATATCCGGAAGTTCCCGTCATTCTTGATGCGAAGCGCGGGGACATCGGTTCAACGGCCAAGCATTATGCGAAGGAAGCCTTCGAGCGTTTTGGCGCCGACTGCGTCACGCTTTCTCCATACATGGGTTTTGACTCTGTCGAACCTTACCTCGAGTATCCGGACAAAGGCGCTTTCATTCTTTGCCGCACTAGCAACAAAGGCGGAGATGACTTCCAGATGCTTAACTGCGGCGGCCGGCCTCTTTACCACGTTGTGGCGGAAAAAGTGGAGCAGTGGAATACGACAGGACAGCTTGGCCTCGTGATCGGCGGAACCTATCCGAAGGAACTTGCCAGCGTTCGTGCACTGACGCCGGAATTGAATTTCCTTGTTCCGGGCATCGGAGCCCAGGGCGGAGACATTAATGCCTGTGTTCAGAGCGGTATGAATGCACAAAAGACAGGCATGGTGATCAATTCCAGCCGCGCTGTTCTCTATGCTTCTTCCGGAGAAGACTTCAAGGAGAAGGCCAGAGAGGTCGCAATGCAAACTCGCGACGCGATCAATGCTGCAAGAGGCCTCTAAATTTCGTTGACAATGGTGCGCTGCGGAATGTCCCAGAAGGGCGCAACCATATCCTCTTTGCTCTTGAAGAACTGAACCAGGCGCGTTTGGAACCACTGCAGAAATACGCGGTGGCGGCGAATGCGCCAATTGGTTTTAGAGGTGCACACGAAGCACTCAACCGGAGGATGTACCCAGCCGGGAAGAATCGGAACCAATACACCGGAGGCGATTTCCTGAGCACAATGGAAAAGCGGTAAATCTACCGAGATTCCCAGTCCGTCGATGACAGACTTTTTAATTGCAAGAATATTGGAAACCCTGAGCACTTGTTTCCACCGGACTTCTTCTCGCCGATCACCGTTTTCTAAATAACGGGTCGCAGGACGGACTGTTCCGTCATAGACCAAGAGGGTATGCGCTGCCAGATCCTTAGGATGAAGGGGCAGTCCGTGCTCTTCTATGTAGTGCCGAGAGGCGACCGGAACGTATACATTGCGTCCGCGGGAGAACGACACAATCCGCGGGTCTTTTGATTTAAAGCTTGCGACGGAAATGTCGGCTTTGTACTGAAGAATGTCCTGAATATTTCCGCCTCCGACGATGTCAAAGACAATCTCAGGGTACTGGGAGTTAAATTCCATCAGCATCGGAATATAGACGGCAACAGAGCCCGGTGCTAAAGAAAGACGTATTTTGCCCGCCATGCCGGCTGAACTTTGCGTTAGTTCTTTGACCATTTCCTCGTGCTGAAGAAGGATATTTGAGGCATGTTCGTAGGCGATTTTGCCTGATTCCGTAAGCTGAAGCGGTCTGGTCACTCGGAGAATGAGCGTCTGTCCTAGGGCGTTTTCCAGGGAAGTCAGAGCGCGGGAGACCGTCGAGACTTCTACGTCAAACTCTCCGGCAGTATCAGAAAAGTTTCGGGTATTGCACAAACTGCAGAACAAGCGCCATGCACTGAGGTCGTCTAGTTTTGACATGATGAGAGAAAAAAGGAATCGAGGATCTGTACATACTTTCTAACAAAATCGATAAATACGCAAGTACTTTGCGCAAAACGCAAAGTAGCGTTTCCGATTTCGCCTGTCGATTTTGAGAGCTGACAATCAAAATAACGAAAAACAACCTCAAAACATAGGAGACAAAACAGATGACAGTCAGAGACGAGTTCTTCTGGTTAGGCGAAATTAATAAAGCCACCCTCGTGATCAACTCTCGTCAAGGTCTTTTGCCGATGCCAATTGCTAAAGAAGCGGCCAAGGCACTCCGTGAAGTTTTAGCTGACGGAGACGCTGATCCGACGAAGAGAGCTAAAACTTACATCACGTTTGAACCCTTAATGCTCAAAAAAGCGGATCCGGTCATTACTTTGATGCACGCCGGACGTTCCAGTCAGGATATGCATGCGACTTATCGCTCCGCTATCCTCAGAGACCATGTTCTCGAAGTCGGTGATGCATTAAACACCGTGCTGGAAACAATGACGGACCTGGCAGACAAAAACCGTGAAACCGTCGTCTCCAATTACACCAATGGCGTTGCCGCTCAGCCGAACAGTTTGGCACACTATCTGCTCGCATTTTTGGCCGGTTTCAGCCGCGATGCTCAGAAGCTTCGCCAATTTTATGTTCGTCTGGACCGCTGCCCGATGGGAAGCACCGTTTTAAACGGCACTTGCTGGCCGCTTGATCGCCAAGCAATGTGCGAACGCCTGGGCTTTGAAGCCATTGCGGAAAATGCCTACGATGCAACTCAAGTAGGTCAGAGCGATCTGCCCGTAGAATTCGCAGCGATCCTTACCGGTATTTGCCTGCACATCAATGTGTTCCTGGAAGACTTGATGGTTCAGTACGCTCAGGCTCGTCCCTGGATTCTTCTGCAGGAAGGCGGAGACAACACCTATGTTTCTTCTGCTATGCCGCAGAAACGCAATCCCGGCTTAGTGAATAACTGCAGAACGGAATCTTCTTCCGTGATCGGCGAAGCTCAGGCCGAGTTCTTCCGTGCTCACAATCTCCAGAGCGGCATGATTGACCCGAAGAATCAGACACTCAACAGTGCTCTGGCTCTTCATGCGGTTAAAGTTCTTACTATGTTTAACCGAGCTCTCAAAGCACTCGTGATCAACAAAGATCGTGCATTAGAAGAACTTAACAGCGACTGGACGGCCAGCCAGGAAGTTGCCGACCGCCTGATGAAGGAATACGGCGTTCCGTTCCGTATCGGCCACCACGCTGCCAGCCACATTGTTTCCTATGCTCGCGCCAACAACATTCTTCCGCTCGACTTCCCGTACGCCAAGATGCAGGAAATCTACAAGGAAGTCATCGAGAAAGAATTCCCTGAAGGCGATCCGAAGTTCCCGATGAGCGAGGAAGAATTCAGAGAAGCATTAAACCCTGTTTCTATCGTTCACAACCGTAAGACACTTGGCGGACCTCAGCCCGCTGAGCTGGAAAGAATGCTCAAAGAGCAGACAGCCGAAAACCATCTCAACGAACAATGGGTGGCTGACAAGAAAGCGTTTATCCAATCTTCCCTCGATAAATTAAATAAAGAATTTGAAACCTTAGGAGAATAATCATGACAGTACTTCTGCCTTGGTTTGCCCTGGTCGTCACTGTTTTGGCGGGCTGGGCAATCATTAAAAGATTGTCTACTTCTATGGTCCTGCTGTTTGCCGGCTTGGCCATGATCAGCTTTGCCGTGATCTGCGGTGTTCACGGTTTTCTGCCGAAGGGTGTTAAGCCTTCCGGATTCGTATGGTTCGATATTTTCGAACTGCTTCGTTCTATCGCAACTAAACAGACTTCCGGCATCGGTCTTTTGATTATGGTCGCCGGCGGTTACGCTGCCTACATGGACAGAATCGGCGCTGCTCACGCTCTGGTTCGCGTTTGTGTTAAACCTTTGGACGCACTGTCTTCCCCGTACCTTGTTCTGGTCATGGGCTATCTGATCGGCCAAGCTCTGGTCACGGTGATTCCGAGTGCTGCGGGTCTTGCAATGCTGCTGTTGGTTGCTCTGTTCCCGATTCTTCGCGCTGTCGGCTGCTCGCCCGCTGCTTCTGCTGCCGTGATCGGTACATCCGCCGGTATGACCTTAGGGCCAGCCTCCGGTACTGCTAACCTTGCTGCTCAGACAGCCGGTTTGGATCCGATCATCTACTTCGTTCAGTGCCAGCTTCCGGTTGCCATCCCGACTTTGATCGTTGTTGCTATCTGCCATTACTTTGTTCAGAAGTACTATGACAAGAAGAACGACGACGTCTATTCTGACGCCATCCTGACCAAGAAAGACGACCTTCGCAATGTTCCCGCCTGGTACGCTATCCTTCCGATCGCATTGATGATCATCTTCAGTAAGCTCGTTTATTCTGCTGTTAAGCTCAATACCATCTCTGCTCTGCTTCTCGTTTGGGTCCTTACTGTCATCATTGAACTCATCAGACGCCGCGATTACAAACCGGTTCTTGCCGACGGTGCCTTCATCTTCAAGGCCATGGGCGGAATGTTCTCCTCCATCGTTGCTCTGATTATCTGCGCTGAATTCTTTGCTACCGGCCTGAAAGTTACAGGTTTGATCTCTGCACTGATTACACACGCTCAGGGTATGGGTTTAGGCCTCAACGGTATGACAGCCGTGCTTACAGCTGTTGTCGGTATCGTGACATTCCTGACCGGTTCCGGTGTCGGTGCCTTCTCCAGCTTCGCAGCTCTGGCTCCTGATGTTGCCAGCGGTCTGGGCGGTTCTGCTGCTGCCTTCGTTACCCCGATGCAGTTCGCTTCCGGTATGCTCCGCGCCATGTCTCCTGTGGCAGGCGTCATCATTGCGGTTGCCGGTGCTGCCGGTGTCTCCCCGATGGCCATCGTTCGCCGTACTTGGATCCCGATGCTGGCCGGTATGATCACCGTCGTCGTCGCCAACGTAGTTTTCTTAGGCTAACTATCTGAACACACGGGCCCGTCTAAGGGCCCGTCGGAGAATCAAATGAAAAAAATCCTCATTCCCGCTTTAACCGCTGCGCTTTTGTGTTCTTCCGCCTTTGCTCTGGAAAACTCGGTTGCTCCGAAAGTTACCGATATTAAAAATCATTCCCCGAAAACCGGCCTGATCGTCGGCAACTCCTACAGCTTCTACAACTGCGGTGTTCACGGTTATTTAAGAGGGCTGACACGCGAAAACAAACAAGATTGGAAAGCTCGCATTGTCACGATCAGCTCCGGCCGTCTTTCTTATCATGATGTAGAGCAATACATGGGTCCTCATGAGATGGATCCCTATGTCAAGAAGGACGAGAAGGGCAACCTGATCAATCCGATGTTTGACGTGGTCATTCTGCAGGGCATGTCCACAGAGCCGATCGCAGAAAAAAGCATTCCGACATTCAAGAAATTCCTGAAGCAGCACGTCGCCACAGTTAAGGCAAAAGGAGCCGAACCGATTGTGGTTGATACCTGGGCTCGTCAGAACAAGCCCGAAGATACTAAGAAACTGGCAGATTCAATCATTTCAGCGGCCAATGAAAGTGATGCGATCGTTTTACCGGTCGGATTGGCCTTTGCCGAAAGTCTGAAGCAGCGTCCGGACCTGGTGATGCATCAAAAAGATAAAAGCCATCCGACGGCAGCCGGTTCTTACTTATACGGCGCAATGCTTTACGGACTGCTCTTCAAGAAGAGTCCCGAGGGGATGGCTTATTTGGGTGAATGCGAGAAACCTCTGAAACCAGAGGATGCCAAGTTCCTTCAAAAGCTGGCCTGGGATGTTCTTACTGACTTCTATGGGTGGAAGAAGTAAATAAGCTGTACTCTCCCAAAGCTTGCGGTCTTTGCTGATCAAATCAGTGAAGACCGTTTTTTAATGCTTCTTGCGGAAGGTTGACCTGTTCTGGAAGAGGCTGTTTAAACGACAAGGCTAAGTGGACAAGGCTCACGCCGATCGAAGGCCAAACAAGATCGAGCCATTTCGGGGCACCGTTATGAAATACGGCTTCATAGTCTTTGAGCGCGCTCTTTAGCCCGTGTTTGCTGTTATCGGAGGAATATCCGTTCTGCTGCAGGAGTTTTTCTAAAAGCGTGCTGTAATCCAACCCGGAAGATGAGCGGTTAGTCAGCGGGTCCATTTCGATATCAGACATTTTTTATCCCAAAAATAAAGCCTCCGCGGCGAACGGAGGCTTATAACTATAGGCTTTTAGGAAGCCCGATTTGAATTACTGCTGTGCAGACTGGGGAGCCGGAGCCTGAGCAGGAGCTTGAACCGGAGCTTGTGCAGGGGCAGCTGCCGGAGCCTGACCGGTTGCACCGACTTCAGGGGCGTAAATCATCATCGGGGCATTGCCCATCATCTGACCGTTGCCCATCATCATGCCGTTAGGAACGATTTCGATCGGCTGGGCCTGTACTGCTCCCGGAGGAAGCTGGTTGTTGGCTTGAGGAGCGGCCGGAGCTGCTTGCGGTGCCGGTTGAGGAGCGGGCTGAGGAGCAGTCTGAGGGGCTGTCTGAGGTGCGACCTGAGGCGCTGCCTGAGGAGCAGGAACAGCCTGCGGTGTCGGGCCTAAGTCGTCATCGAGAGCCTGCTGCTGGGCGTTGCCGTTGCCTTGGAGCTGCATGAAAACGCCGAGCTGGCCGGCGATGTAGCCTAAAGCGACAAGAGACTGATCACGAGTGATGGTCTTGCCGGTCTGGGCTGCACGAGCCTGAACAAACTCACTGGCTCTGTCGAGTTCTGTCTGGGTGACCGGAAAGTCTCCAAACTGCATGTGACCCATGGTGGCTAACTTGCCGATGACTTCACCGGCAGGATTTGTCGGAGCTTGTTGGTCGGGCTGAGGAGCAGTTTGCTGGGCGAATGCAGATACGGAAAAGCTCAGTGCGACGGCACTGAGAGCAAGGGTTAATTTTCTAAGAATCATGTTATTTCTCCGCTTCAAAAGCTAGAGAAACTATACTCCGTAAAAACCCTTAGATAGTGAGTTAACTCCTTGATTCTTACTCAATATGGTGAAAATGCATGCCTACTTTGACGCGCTTTTAGGAAGTGTTTTTAGTGCGTCAATCACGATGTCCTGAGTAAGAAGCTCCGGGAGGATTTTTGCAGTTCCGTCCGGAGAGTAGAGCAGGTAAAGCGGGACGCCGGTTCGGCCGAAGGATTCCAAAGTCTTAGAAATTTCAGCGTTCCGATTGGTCCAGTCGGCAATAAGAAATTTAACGTTGTGCTCTTTAAAGGCTTTCTGAACATTTTCCCTATCCAGCACGGCAAGTTTATTTGCCTGACAAGTCACGCACCAGGAAGCCGTGAAGTCGACAAAAACCGGACGTCCTTCATCAAGGGCAGTTTGGACAGCCGTCGGGGACCAGGCGTCGGCTGTGCTTACTTCGACAGGTGCACGCTCAAGCAGCGGAGAAGCGGCGAGGGCATATGCGCCGGCGCCGAGGATAAAAGCCAAAGCCATGAAGCCTTTTGAAGCTGCTTTGCCGAACTGCAGGCGGCCGTACAAAATCAAAGCGACTGCTAAAAGTACAGCAGCGCAGAGATAGACTCCGAGTGCCGAGAGCGACACTTGCTGCCAAAGAACCCAGAAAAGCCAAAGTGCGGTAAGGGCCATCGGAACGGCCATGATTGTTCTGAATATACCCATCCAACGCCCCGGGCGCGGCAGCCAGGCAAGGGAGCAGCGCCAGCAGAAGCCAGGGGAGGCTCATGCCAAGACCGAGGCAAACGAAGACGACAAAGGATTCCAGTGCAGAGGCAGAAAGTGCGTAGCCTAAGGCGGCGCCCATGAACGGGGCCGTGCACGGGGAGGCAACGACGACGGCCAGGATACCGGTTGCAAAACTGCCGGCCAGGGAGGCACCGGAAGTCTGACCCGTAGAGGCAATTCTTACGCCGGAAAATTCAAAGGCGCCGGCCAAGTTCAAGGTGATCGTGACAAAAAGAAGCGCCAGCAACGCTACGAACCAAGGCGACTGCAGCTGGAAGCCCCAGCCGACGGAGGCTCCGGCCGCTTTTACGGCGATCAAGGCGCCGGCTAAAAGCGTCATGGAAATGAGGACGCCGAGAGTAAAAGAAAGACCGTGCAGTGCCAGCTTCCCGTCTTTGCGATGCTCAACGAGGCTGAGCATTTTCAATGAGAGAACGGGGAAGACGCAGGGCATCAGATTCAGAATCAAGCCGCCGAGGAAAGACATTCCGGCTGCAAGCCAAACCGTTAGGTTGACGTCCGTGTTGTCAGAGGAAGCCGACGGGGGTGTCACGGTTCCAGTTACTAAAACATGAGAGAAACTGCCGGACCAGCCGCCTTTAGCGGGGCCGCCGTCAGCGGCAAAGACGCCGGATAAAGTGTCACCGGCTTTCAGTTCTTCCGTGCCTTGAAGTCGGACAGTGACTTCATCGCCGTTTTTAGATACCGATTGAGGTGCTTTGTAGTCAACAGCTCCTTCGCCTTCGGTAAATACATAAAAATGATTGAACGGTTCTGGAGTTTTAAATGTGACGGATAAAGCGTGATTAGAAGTGTCGACCTTTGCAGAGACCGTTTTTAACGGAGCCGGCGTTAAGCCTTCATTTGTTTGAAAGAGACCGGCGTTCGGAGAGGGAGCCGGTTCAGTTTTCGAGACTTTAACGGGAACGTCGAACGAAGCACTTCCCGGAATGCATTGTTCCGCGCACATTAACCAGGAGACATTCGCTTTTGCGACGTAATCTCCTTCCTTGGCAGAACAATG
>ERZ773133.2292-NODE-2292-length-17863-cov-12.709681_pt1 | contig 17863 bp, 10 predicted proteins | sample MGYA00580861_ERZ773133 | MGnify/ENA primary metagenome ERZ773133 (study PRJEB29015, sample SAMEA2737844) | human gut metagenome | biome: human gut; feature: human-associated habitat; material: faeces | place: China | collected 2012 ...
GTAAGGCTTTCAGCCTAACCGATAAATTCTCATTTAACCGCTAAATTCCCATTTATTATAGGCTGACAGGTTCGTATTTCAAACCAAATACATCGGCTACAGCTTTATAAACGATTTTTCCTTCTACAATATTCAGTCCAAGAGCCAATGCCGGATTATCTTTGCAGGCTTTTTTCCATCCCTTATTTGCTAAAGCGATCACGTAGGGGAGGGTAGCATTAGTCAGTGCAAGAGTGGAAGTATAAGGTACGGCTCCCGGAATATTTGCTACTGCATAATGAACGATTCCGTCTACAATATAGGTCGGTGCACTGTGGGTGGTTGGGTGAGAAGTCTCGAAGCATCCTCCCTGGTCAATTGCTACATCTACTAATACTGTGCCGGGTTGCATCATCGAAAGCATCTCTTTAGTAATCAGATGTGGTGCTTTATCGCCGGGAATCAATACGGAACCGACAACTAAATCAACATCCGGCAATTCTTTTCTGATTCTAAGTTCGGATGCATACAATGTCTTTACATTCTTAGGAAGTGTTTCACTCAAATAGCGCAAACGTGCCAGGTTTATATCTGTGATAGTGACGTCTGCCCCCATTCCCGCAGCCATTTGCGCAGCATTACTACCTACGATTCCGCCACCTAAAATTAATACTTTAGCCGGTTTAACACCTGGCACACCTCCCAAAAGAATACCTTTTCCACCTTGCGGCTTTTCCAGGAAACGGGCACCTTCCTGAATAGACATACGTCCGGCAACTTCGCTCATCGGAATTAATAAAGGTAATGTGTGGTCTGCTTCTTCTACAGTTTCGTAAGCCAGGCATATTGATTTGTTGGAGAGCATGGCAAGGGTTAACTCCCTGTCGGAAGCAAAATGGAAATAAGTGAATAGTAACTGTCCTTTTCTTATTAAGTTATATTCAGTGATTATCGGCTCTTTCACCTTTACGATCATCTCGGCAGTGGCGTAAATATCTTCTATTGTTGGCAGGATATGTGCGCCGACAGCTTGATATGCTTCATCCGGAAAACCGCTATTTATTCCCGCTGTATGTTGGATAAATACCCGATGCCCTTGTTTTACCACTTCAGCCACTCCTGAAGGTGTCATGCCTACACGGTTCTCATTGTTTTTGATTTCCTTTGGTACTCCGATAATCATAATGTTGCGTATTAAAGATTTAACATGTTCGAAAGTACGAAAAATCCCCTTACGTTGTTGTTCGTAAGGGGATGTTTTAGAACAGAATGTCTTCGCGTGTTGAGATGAATAAATGCGTAGAGTGGTTGTTTTATAGACATTCACTGCCCTGCTTGTTGATTTTCATGCTTTTTCCATAGAGACCCACTCGAGCTATGTTGTTATAAAAGGGTTCTGCAATATCGTACTTAAAAGGAAGTACTTCTTCATTATCTTTGTTTATGTATCCCCACTTGGATGACTGGCTTTCAATGCAAACAGCAGCCAATCCTTCGGAAAAAGAGCATCCATTATCATATTCCAACGGAATGACAACTTCTCCTTTCTTATTAATGAATCCTACTTTGTTGTGTAGTGAGACGAGGGCTAATCCTTCCGCGAATTGCTCCATTTGACTGTAAGTCGGTGGAAGAATGTAGTTTCCTTGTCTGTCAATCAGTCCCCATAATCCATCGTGACATACTCGTGCACATTCTTGCTCAAACGAGTGAGCGGCTGCGTATTTAAACGGAATCCGTATTTGTCCGGTATGGTCGATGAATCCGTATTGAGAATTGAGTACTACCATCCCTAATCCTTCTTTAAACGAGAAAGCCCGTTCATACATTAGAGGAATGACAATGTCATACTCTTTATTAATGTATCCCCATTGGATTTTTCCTTTAACCGGTGCCAATCCTTCAGAGAAACGGCCAATGGCCGAGAAGCGCTTTTTCTTATTAGCTACCCCATAAGCTAAAAAAGAAGCGAAGAACTTTGTAATAGTGCTGCTCATTTTCTTTCTTGTTTGTGTGGTAAGCGTCCGGATACCATATATATACAAGAGAAGCGTGGACGTCGTTAGTTCATTCTATTCAAGGCTCTGGTAAACCTATTGGGAAATGAACAACAGAGTCCACGCCCTTGCATATAACAAAGACGTGAACGCTTAGTTGCCATTATCTCCCCAATTAAAGAATTTACCAGATTCTGAATAGAGATAATATTCTAAACGCTTCTACGTTATTAATCGTAATAAGTCGCTACAAAGATATGGATTTTCTGTTAATCGGCAATTCTTTTAGGGGATAAAGATTTAGCGATGAGTAATATAGTGTGGCGTAAAGTTAAGAGATAGAGTATATAGAATTGAAAAACGAAGCTATCTCAGAATGTAAGATAACTTCGTTTTAGGATAGGACACCGTATTTTGAAGTGGTGTATTAATTCATTAGATCAGGATTGGCTGCGATAGCACTTTGAGGGATGCGCAGTGTATATCGTTCGTCATCTTGTGACAATATCAATGTTTGTCCATCTATTATTTTTCTTTGTTCGGGGCGAGTGGTGCGGCGTAGGTCGAACCAACGATGTCCTTCGAAAGCTAATTCACGCGCCCGTTCGTTTAATATTTCGGTAATAAGTTCTGCCTGATTCATTGCATTTACTTCGTTTTTTTTCTGCGTATATCCTGCAGAGGTATACCTCTTTTCCATTAGTTTTAGCAGATAGTCACGAGCTTCTGGAAGTTGGTCTAGTTGAGCAAGAGCTTCAGCAGCATTTAGATAGAGTTCAGCAGTACGGAAAGTACATTTATATTGTGAAGTCTCATCGGTTTTAATAATTTTGTAGTTGCCATCATTTTTCTCATCTGCATCACCGAAATATCTTTCAGTACGAAGATCTCCTTCTTTGAACATTTTAACGAATGTTGGGGTGGCAAGTGAAGCATTAATTCCGTTACGGCTATATACATTCTCATAAGCTGTGATAGACTCTACAGAAGTATATGTGTTAGGCATCTGAAAGTCGGTGCTGTTGTTATTATTGTAGTCCTCCAATGTGTTTTTCTGTTCTAGTACACGTTCTGCTGCATTATAGGCTGCTTGCCATTCACCTTTATAAAGTCGTACACGTGATTCAAATGCATCTACAGCAAGTTTGCTGAAGCGATAGTTATAACCAGTTTCCCATTCTTTATGGTTGATGAGTTGCCGGGCATTTTCAATATCGGAAAGAATAGATGCATAGATTTCTTCTACTGTATTACGTGTCGGCATCTCTTCCAAATCCAGTGATAATTTTAATGGAATGGCTTTGCTAGTTGGCGCTCCTTCTTTTGTATATGGTTGTCCATAGAGGTTGACTAGCAGAAAGTGCATATACCCTCTCATAAAATATGCTTCTCCCACTAACTGATTAATTTCTGCTTCACTCCCTTCTGTTATCTCATTTTTCTTGTTGATGATAGCATTGGCATAATAAATATTTTGGTAGTAATAGCTCCAGCCAAACTCTGTTCCGGATGGATTACTTGTAACCCATCTTTCAATGTCTTTGAAGTTATTTTGATCAAATTCGTCTTTGCTGACAGAAATATCCTCCGTACGCATGTCACACATGCCTCTATCTGTCAGATCTACCCCATAAGCTGTAGTTATAAGTGCTCTATATTCTTCCAAAGTATTAGGAATAACTTTTCCTACAGGCTGAATGTCCAGAAAGCTATCACATGATGTCAAGGAAAGAACCAAGCATCCGCTGATTATGAAAATTGTATATAGTTTTTTTATCTTATCCATATATCTTTAATTTTAAAAGTTAAGGCTTAGGTTGAATGTCATTGATTTGGCTACAGGAGTGGAATAACGGTTGAACATTGATTCCGGATCCATGTAATTTTTATAACTGGAACCAAAGACAAACAAGTTACGCCCTTCTAGGGCAACGGTTGCTCCATTTATATTTATTTTATGTAGCCATTCCTGTGGTAGCGTATAAGCCAGTCTTATATTTTGTAGGCGTACATAACTAAGGCGCTTTACCCATATATCAAGATTTCTGTAGACTTCTTTGACGTTATCAAACAAATAGTTGTCTGCCGGATAATTGTTACGGTTAAGAAGAGCTGGTAATTTTCCAGTTGGGTTTTCCGGTGTCCAGCGGTCCAAGATATCGCGATTTACATTATGTCCTGGGTCGAAGCTGGTTATATCATATGATGGACTTGTACGGACATGGGCTCCCAAATTGTAAGCAAAATTAAAACTTAGTTCCCAATTACGGTAATTAAATGTATTGATTAAACCACCAGTATAAGGAGCGTCAGTAGTACCTGCATATTCATATAAATTACGTCGGAACTCTGCATCTTCATTGTAAGAGTAATATCCAATACCCCATTCATCTTTCATGTCAAACAATGTTTCTACATCAACGGCTTCATTACTTCCTTTCGGGTAGATGAGTATACGTCCGGTTTCTGGATCGACTTCGCTTTTGATTGCAAAGATAGCACCGACAGGAGAACCTTCGAGTCCAGGAGTAAGACTATTGGAAGCTGTCAGGTCTTTTAATACTTTGTTATAATTATAGGCAAAGTTGAATGTTGTATACCAAGAAAAATTACGGGTAGTTATATTACGTGTTTGCAGATTGATTTCTACGCCTTTATTTTCCATACTTGCCCAGTTGATGGTCATACTTTCGAAGCCGTTTTCTAGAGGTAGGTTTTTAATACCAATAAGATCTGTTCCTTTGCGGTAATAGTAGTCCACACTCATGTTTATTGCTGATTTTAGTATAGAAAAATCGACACCAATGTTGTATGAAGCAGTTTTTTCCCAACGCAGTTTGTCATTAGGAGCTCCCGATATGCTGATACTTGTTTCCTCATTGTTAAGTATAGTCTCGTTTTTATAATCACCAATAAGGTAAGGAGAGGTGTTTTTGTCTATATTTCCTTGTAATCCATAAGATAGTCGTAATGCTAAATTATCCATCCAATTTTTCGTTGTTCTTAAAAATGGTTCGTCTGATATACGCCAGAGACCGCTAACTGAATAAATTGGTAGGTAACGATATTTCTTATCTACACCAAAAAGGTCGGAACCATCCATGCGAACACTTGCTCCTAATGTGTAACGTCTCATTAATGTATAAGAACCGTTGGCATAAAATGAGGCAAAAGCATTTTCTGTGTAACTTTTTGTATGTAATGGATAATTTTTGGCGTCATCTTTGTCTCTAAAGATAATTGGCTTTGTTGTGAGAGTCTTAGGATCATATCCATAGGCATTGGTGGCTATTGCATCATACCAATTCTTTCGAATCTCGGAACCTGCCATGATTTGAACCTCATGGATATCTTTGAAAGATTGATTCCATTCTCCTTGTACTTTCCATGTGATTTGCGATGTCGTGGCGTTATTGACTTTGTGCATACCTCCTTCGGGAATAAAATATTTTGTACCATTGTCATATTTACTATTCTCTCGCATGTTGCGCATTGTAAATGTATTGCCTCCGATATATTGTTCTTGGTTAGCTTGTTCCCATTGTAAGCCGACTTGTGATGTAAGTTTCCAATGGTCATTGAAACGCAGGTCTGCATTAAACATTGCATTGACTGCACTTGTTACTGTTTCCTTATTTGTGTTGGCTCGTTCCTCAAAAATATTAAAGCCCTGATTGGGGTTTGGTTCATCATCTGTATTAATATTATAGTCATATATATAGTTACCTGCTGCATCGTAACTTTCTTGATATGGGTTGGCTGTACGTGCATAATAAATAGGGTTTGAATAACCATGCGAATCTGTTACAAAATTTGTGTTTTTTCGTCTGTTGGCAAAAAGAGAGAAACCAATTTTTAACAGACGATTCATTTGATATGAAGTTTTGCTGGTCAGGTTAAAACGACTCATACTTACTCCTGGTACGTTACCATCTTCTTTAGAATAGCCGAGCGAGTTGTAGTAAGTAACTTTTTCACTTCCTCCCGAGATACTGAAATTATATTCTTGAGTAAAAGCATCTCTAAACAAAATATCATTCCAGTCTGTGTTGATGTCTTTTAATTGATTGATAGCATTTTGTGCTTCAATGGAAAGTCCATTCCAGCCTTGTTGTTGATATACTTTAAATAAGTCATATTGTTTTAAGACAGATGCTACACCTCCTTTACGATAGTAAGCTGGAAGATTATTAATAACATCATTGGGCTCTTTCATCAATTCTAATTCTAAATTAATTTTTTCTTCAGAATTTAAAAGGTTTAATTTCGAAGTATCTAAATTAGGAGTGTAAGTTAACCTAGTGTTGAAATTAATGATAGGCTTTCCTGTTCTTCCTTTTTTTGTTGTCACGATAATTACTCCGTTTGCTGCACGTGCACCATATATGGCAGTAGCGGCAGCGTCTTTCAGAATAGTGATACTCTCAATATCATTCGGACTTATTCCAGCAATGGATGATTGTTTCATATCAACAATGTTATTAGCTTCGTCTCCAAGGTCAGGAATGTCCGTACCCTCCAAAGGTATCCCATCCAATACCCACAACGGGTCTTGTGTTCCATTCAGTGAAGCCGTACCACGAATACGAATACGTGCTGGAGCTCCCGGTGCACCGGAAGTTGTCGTTACAGCCACACCGGCGATTTGTCCCGCTAATGCCTGGTCGATACTTTTTGCAGCACCTACCATTCCATCTGTAACATCTACTTTGGCAATGGCAGCAGTCAGTTTACGACGTTCCAGTTCTTGATAACCGGTTACTACGACGTCTCCCAATGTGTGTGCAGAAGCTTGAAGTACAATACGATAAGTATCTTTTCCTGCTTGCAAAACGATGTTTTGTTCTTCAAAACCTATATAACTACAATGTAGTCTGGTCACCTTTTCCGGAATAGAAATGGAGAATTTACCATCCATATCAGTGATAGTACCTAGAGAAGTCTGTGATGCTCCGCCCTTTTTTAAGTCATCTGCGTTAACATATACGGAAGCGCCGATCAGAGGTTCATTATCTTCACCGGATATAACGACTCCGGTGATTGTACGATTAGCAGCGCTGGCAAAGGCCAGCGCATTTGCAAAGAGGCATATAAGAATGCACAAGTATTTTTTTCTCATTAATGTAGATAGTTAAAGTAATAAGTGGTTTTATTTGATTCCTAAAGCAGTATTAATACGCAGAATCATGTCCTCATAATGATAGCGTGCAGCAGTATCGGAGGTTCCGAGACGGTTCTGCAACAACTTCTTGATACGTAGTAATTCACCGCGTTTCACAGAAATAGCATCTGAAATACGGTTGAGCTGGCTGCCATAGAAATTGAGCACACGTGGAGCACCCATTCGGTCTTCCTGACGAAGTGCACGCTGTTCGGCAGCGTAACAGCTACAGAAAGGAGTAGCGTGGTCAAGCAAGAAATGTTCGTTGGCGATCTTCTTGTTGATTTTAACGGCTTCCGGTTCTGCAGCGGCTGTAAGTAATGCATCAAGGAAGTTTTTCTGCAAAGAACGTTCCATAACATTAGGGATACCACCGCGTTCGGTAACACCGAAAATGTTCTTATGAAGTCCGTCCATAAGCTCCACTACTGTAAAGGCTTTCTTTCCGTTGACAGATTCATTCTCTATCATACGCATCAAACGAGTATTGCCAAGTAAATCCCAAAGGATATAGGCTTGGGCGTTCTTTAAGATTTGTGTAGGAGCATTTTCCTGTTTTCCGATGGGAGTATTGCGAAGTAGATAAGTATATTGCCCCACTTCCGTGTCAAACAACCATTTAGGGTATGTCAAAACTTCATCCATCAGAAATTTCAGTGAAGCTTGTTGTTTCTCTTTCTCTACAAATGTATAAGTTTTAACGCCGTCTCCTACAATTGTATTTTCAATGTAGATGCCACCAATATTGGCAAGGACATGATATAAATAGTTGTTCCATTGGTTGATTACAGCGTAGTAGAGGCGAGATGCTTCTTCATAAGTTTGTCCCTTCTCACCGGTAGTAGTCCATTGAAGAATTTGTGGAACGATACGTTTCAGATTCTCAATGCCAAGTAAAGAAGAACGAACCGGATCATCACCTAAATCTTCGTTCTGTGCACGTGGATCTACCGCATCGCGGACATCCTGTGCCTCACTATATTTATAAAGCCGATCAGTATGTTTGCTCAAGAAATCGAATAAAATATCCTTTTCTTCTTCCGGAGTACTCTTTCCGTACCAACGATATCCATATTCGATAGCAAACATATCGTATGGACCGATATGCGGAGAAAGAACTTTCACGCCATCTCCAGGCTGTGCGATATAATTGAATCGTGCATAATCCATGATAGATGAAGCGGTAGAGTTCATTCTGGAAGTGAATGCTTCGGAACGTAATGAATCTGTCGGGAAAGCCCATGAACCCATCATATTGTGGCGGAGTCCCAGAGAGTGGCCTACCTCATGACAGGCGACGAATCGAATGGCATCTCCCATCAAAGCATCAGGCAATTGTACATTACGTGCTTCCGGACACACTGTTCCGGTCTGGACAGTAATCCATTCACGTACCATAGAAAGCACATTGTGCCACCACATAATATCAGCTTCCAGAATTTCTCCGGAACGGGGATCTAACAGAGAAGGTCCCATTGCATTTTTCTTTTCCGAAGCAGCATAAGTCAGTACGGAGTAATTGACATCATCCATGTCTACATGCATACTGTCCGTGATTTCTTTGGCGATAATCGCATTCTTGAAACCAGCCTTTTCAAAGGCAATCTGCCAGTCCTCGATACCTTTCTTAATGTACGAACGCCATTGGTAAGGAGTTGAATTATCAATGTAGAAGACAATCGGTTTGGCAGGTTCTACCATCTGACCTTTCAGATAAGCCTCCCGATCTTCCGGTTTGGGTTCCATACGCCAGCGGGTGATATACTGTGTCTTATCCGTACGCTGCTGCGCATCACTGAAACTTAATAACGGATTCGTGAAATAACCGACCTTCTGATTGTCGAATCGCCCCATCATCGGCTTTTCGGGCAATAAGAGAATAGAAGAACTAACTTCCACCGTTACATAAACAGTAGTAGTACCTTCCGTTACCCGGGTAGTCAACTCGGAAGTTGCCACGACATTGTTTGAAAAGGATTTGATGGATAGAATACGTGATAAATTCTTGATAGCCGAAGTACCCAGATTAATATTGGTAAATACGTTATTGATACTGGTTTCCGTACCATCATAAATATCATTCACCTTGATTACTAATGCCGTAGAATCTGCATTGACTGCTTCGATCTTGAATGCGGCAATCAGCGGAGAGATAAAATTATCCTTTACCGAACGGAAGATAGCGTCCGTTTGGGGGGCCAGAGGTAATGGGCGTTGTTGGCGTAACATTAGTTTGCCCGTCGCTTTGTCCCATTCCATGCAAACCATCTGATTCTCATAGTTTACTCCGCGGTTTACGCCCGCATCATTAAGTTCGGCAGGAACTCGTTGCAGCTTATTGACAACTAATAAGTCACGTCCCAAAAGTGAGGTGGGAATTTCAAAATAATAATCATTCTTCTTTTGATGTACAGCAAACATCCCTTTGGTCGTTTTACTGTCTTCCACTAATTTCTCGTAGTCGCTTTTACTCTTCTCTTCTTTCTCTTCTGGTTTTTTCTTTTTCTTTTTAAACCAACTCAGATTTTCTGTAGCGGGGGTAGTTGCAAATGCCGAGAGCGCTTCTCCACTCAGCAATATACATGCAATGACCGCTGCCATTACTTTTACATACATTCTCATTGAGTTTCTAACTTTTAATTATAATTAAAAAACGGCTACAAAAGTACTAATATAAATAACATAATGACTACTAATTTGCAATGAATATAACATTAAAAAGAAATATTAACTAGTATCTACGGTCATCATTCTCCTCGGATATTTCATAGTTTAGTGGGAATAGTGTACATTTGCGGGAGTAAAAAAGTGAACGGAATGATGAGACGATATATCACTGCTTTGATGTTGGCTTGCTGCATCGGAGGGTATGGACAAGAGAAGAAGCAAGTAACCTTTGTACCTCCTTTTGACTTTCCTCTTACATTGAGTGGGAACTTTGGAGAAATTCGCTCCAATCACTTCCACGGCGGACTGGATTTTAAGACAGGCGGAGTTATCGGTAAACCCGTTCGTGCTCTCGCTGATGGCTATATTTCGCGTATTCGCGTCACGAATGGTTCGGGATATGTACTTGATGTCTGTTATCACAATGGCTATTCAACGATCAACCGCCATTTGAGTGGTTTTGTTTCTCCCATTGCCGAAAGGGTGGAGAAACTTCAATATGAAGAAGAAAGCTGGGAAGTAGAGATTGTTCCTGAACCGGAAGAATATCCGGTAAAAGGAGGCCAGCAGATCGCGTGGAGCGGAAATACCGGATATTCGTTCGGTCCGCATCTTCATCTGGATGTGTTTGAAACGGAATCGGGAGATTATATTGACCCTATGCCTTTCTTTCAATCGAAAATAAAAGATACGCGTGCTCCGAAAGCGGATGGTATCCTATTTTTTCCACAACTGGGTAAAGGAGTAGTGGATGGAAAGCAAGAGAATAAAACCATCCTTCCCAATAGTGAGCGTCCGGTGGAAGCATGGGGAGTGATAGGTGTGGGGATCAAAGCATACGATTACATGGATGGAGTGAATAACCATTATGGAGTTTATTCGGTTGTGCTTACGGTAGATGGCAATGAAATATTTCGTAGCACCGTAGATCGCTTCTCGCAGGAAGAGAACCGGATGATTAATTCCTGGACTTACGGGCAATATATGAAATCTTTCATTGATCCGGGCAACACTTTGCGTCTGCTAAAAGCATCAAATGATAACCGTGGCTTGGTGACGATTGATGAGGAACGGGACTATCAGTTCTTATATACATTAAAAGATGCTTTCGGAAACACTTCCAAATATAGTTTCACCGTACGGGGTCGGAAACAGCCGATTGAACCGTTGAATCATCGGGAGAAATATTATTTTACCTGGAATAAGACTAATTATCTGCAAGAACCGGGATTGAACCTGGTTGTTCCGAAAGGAATGTTGTATGATGATGTTCCCCTCAATTATCAGGTGAAGGCGGATAGTGGTGCCGTTGCTTTTACTTATCAGCTGAATGATAAGGCGGTTCCGCTGCATGCAGCTTGTGAACTGTGTATCGGGTTGCGTAGAAAACCAATTGCCGATACGACGAAATATTATGTGGCCCGCATAACTCCCAAAGGAGGAAAGTACAGCGTAGGCGGAAAGTATGAAGACGGATACATGAAAGCATCTATCCGGGAGTTGGGAACTTACACTGTTGCCATCGATACCATCCCGCCGGAGATTATCCCTGTCAACAAGAATCAGTGGGGAAGAAACGGAAAGATTGTCTATCGTTTGAAAGATCAGGGCGCGGGAATTGCTTCCTATCGTGGAACGATTGACGGAAAGTATGCGCTTTTCGGACGTCCAAATATTATGAAATCATACTGGGAATGTACGTTGGACCCCAAACGCGTAAAGAAAGGAGGCAAGCATACTGTTGAATTTACAGTGACCGACTATTGTGGGAATGAAACAGTGGCCCGTGAAAGCTTTGTTTGGTAAATTATTAAAAGTGAATCATATATTTATTATGAAGAGAAGAATTATTCTTTGTGCCGCCGTACTGATGGCGGCTGTGGCGAACACCTTCGCCTGCACCAACCTGATTGTCGGAAAAAATGCGTCTGCCGATGGCTCGACGATTGTTTCCTATTCTGCCGACTCGTACGGCTTATTCGGAGAACTTTATCATTATCCGGCTGCTACCTATCCAAAAGGTACGATGCTGAAAGTTTATGAATGGGATACCGGCAAGTATCTGGGAGAAATAGAGCAGGCACGCCAGACTTACAATGTAGTCGGTAATATGAATGAATATCAGGTTACCATTGGGGAGACAACTTTCGGCGGACGTCCGGAATTGGCCGATTCTACAGGGATTATCGATTACGGAAGTCTGATTTATATCGGTTTGCAGCGTTCGCGCACTGCCCGTGAAGCAATTAAGATCATGACCGACTTAGTGCAGCAATACGGCTATTATAGCGAAGGAGAATCCTTTACTATTGCCGATCCGAACGAAATATGGATTATGGAAATGATTGGTAAAGGTCCCGGCATCCGTGGAGCAGTTTGGGTAGCTGTACGTGTGCCCGATGATTGCATCTCGGCCCATGCCAACCAGTCGCGTATCCACCAGTTTGATATGAACGACAAGGAAAACTGCATGTACTCTCCGGATGTCGTTTCTTTTGCCCGTGAGAAGGGATATTTTAATGGAGTAAACAAAGACTTTAGCTTCTCATTAGCCTATGCGCCTCTTGATTTTGGTGCCCGTCGTTTCTGTGAGGCTCGTGTGTGGAGCTATTTTAATAAGTTCACAGATAACGGAAAAGATTATCTTCCTTACATTGAGGGAAAGACCAATACGCCAATGCCTCTTTTTGTGAAACCGAAACATAAGTTATCCGTGCAAGATGTGAAAGATATGATGCGCGACCATTATGAAGGAACGCCTCTTGACATCTCCAATGATTTTGGAGCCGGACCTTATAAGACACCTTATCGTCTTTCTCCTCTGAACTTCAAAGTAGACGGCCAGGAATATTTCAACGAACGTCCGATTTCCACTCAACAAAGCGGGTTTGTATTTGTTGCACAAATGCGGGCTCATAAGCCGGACCCGATAGGCGGTGTACTTTGGTTTGGCGTGGATGATGCGAACATGGCTGTATTTACCCCGGTTTATTGTTGTGCTACTAAAGTGCCGGTATGTTATACCCGTGTAGATGGGGCCGATTATATTACTTTCTCCTGGAATTCTGCTTTCTGGATTTTCAACTGGGTATCTAATATGGTCTATCCGCGTTATGATTTGATGATCGGTGATGTACGGGAAGCGCAGAAAGAAATGGAAACTACTTTCAACAATGCACAGGAAGGCATTGAAGAAATGGCTGCCAAACTGCTGGCAAAAGATAAGAACGCAGCAATTGACTTTCTGACAAACTATACAAATATGACCGCACAGAGCACTTTCGATACTTGGAAACAATTGGGTACATTCTTGATTGTGAAGTACAATGATGGAGTGGTGAAACGTGTTAAAGACGGTAAGTTTGAGCGTAATTCTATCGGACAACCTGCCGGAGTGATGCGTCCCGGATATCCGAAAGAATTCTTGCAGGAATATGTCAAGCAGACTGGTGACAGATATAAAGTGCCACAAGAATAGATATTAAGTATGAGATATTAGGTATTAAGTATATCGCTTTTTAATTCTTAATTCTCAAATTTCAATTAAAAGAATAGGAATTATAAACTTATTATTTTACATTTGTGTGCTCAAGAAATTGATAATAAATAATTCATTAACCAATAAATAACAATCGAAATGGAAAATCAGGAACTTATTAAACAGGTCACTGAAAAAGCCGAAAAATGGCTAACCCCGGCTTATGATGCTGAAACCCAGGCTGAAGTGAAACGTATGTTGGAAAACGATGATAAAACCGAACTAATTGAAGCTTTCTACAAAGATCTTGAATTTGGTACTGGTGGTCTGCGTGGTATTATGGGTGTAGGTAGCAATCGTATGAATATCTATACGGTAGGTGCTGCCACTCAAGGACTTTCCAACTATCTGAAAAAGAACTTCAAAGACCTGCCGCAGATTTCTGTAGTAGTAGGTCACGATTGCCGCAACAACAGCCGTTTGTTTGCGGAAACTTCTGCTAATATTTTCTCTGCCAATGGTATCAAAGTATATCTGTTTGACGACATGCGTCCGACACCGGAAATGTCTTTCGCCATCCGTCACCTCGGTTGCCAGAGCGGTATCATTCTGACTGCTTCTCACAATCCGAAGGAATACAACGGTTACAAGGCATATTGGGACGATGGTGCGCAGGTATTGGCTCCACACGATAAGGGTATCATCGACGAAGTGAATGCAATTGCTTCTGCTGCCGATATCAAATTCCAGGGAAATCCGGATTTGATTCAGATTATCGGTGAAGACATCGATAAGATTTATCTGGATATGGTGAAAACTGTTTCTATTGATCCGGCAGCTATCGCCCGTCACAAAGATATGAAGATTGTCTATACTCCGATTCATGGTACAGGTATGATGTTGATTCCTCGTGCATTGAAAATGTGGGGATTCGAAAACGTATTTACTGTGCCCGAACAGATGATTAAGGACGGTAACTTCCCGACTGTCGTATCTCCGAATCCGGAAAATGCGGAAGCTCTTTCTATGGCTGTAAACCTTGCCAAAGAAATTGATGCTGACCTCGTAATGGCTTCCGACCCGGATGCTGACCGTGTGGGTATTGCTTGCAAAGATGATAAAGGCGAATGGGTACTGATTAACGGTAATCAGACTTGTATGATGTACCTTTATTATATTCTGACACAGTACAAACAACTGGGTAAGATTAAAGGTGGCGAGTTCTGCGTGAAGACAATCGTAACAACTGAACTAATCAAGAAAATCGCAGATAAGAACAATATCGAAATGCTTGACTGCTACACCGGATTTAAATGGATTGCCCGTGAAATCCGTCTGCGTGAAGGCAAACAGAAATATATCGGTGGCGGTGAAGAAAGCTACGGATTCCTTGCCGAAGATTTCGTTCGCGATAAAGATGCCGTATCAGCTTGCTGTTTGATTGCTGAAGTTGCCGCATGGGCAAAAGATAATGGTAAATCCTTGTATCAGTTGTTGCTGGATATCTACGTAGAATACGGATTCTCTAAAGAGTTTACTGTAAACGTAGTGAAACCGGGTAAGAGCGGTGCAGAAGAAATCAAAGCGATGATGGAGAACTTCCGTGCCAATCCTCCGAAAGAATTGGGTGGCTCTAAAGTGATCTTGAGCAAAGATTATAAGACACTGAAACAGACAGATGATAAAGGTAACGTAACTGCAATTGATATGCCGGAACCATCTAACGTACTTCAATATTTCACTGAAGACGGTAGCAAAGTTTCCGTTCGTCCGTCAGGAACAGAACCTAAGATTAAGTTCTATATGGAAGTTCAGGGTGAAATGGGTTGCCGCAACTGTTATGCTTCTGCCGAATCTGCCGCAATGGAAAAGATTGAAGCAGTGAAGAAATCATTGGGTATCTGATTTTGTTTCTTCTGAAATTTCAGATATAGATAACGAAAGATAAATAATAAATAGCGCCTCCATGGTCTTTTCGAAGATTATGGAGGCGCTTCTTTTTCTCTATACATAGCCCTGATTCTGCCTATTTTCGGGCTTTTTCCCCAACTTGGCACAGTTCTTTCATTTCCTTTGCATTCTTTAAGTCCACTTGCTAATCCTTCTTGCCCGAATCTTGTTGTATTGACATCATCTCAATTTCAACCCGCAGGCTGCGGATACACATGTTTTGTTGATGCTTTAGAGTGATACGTTCAGTTTCATATTCGTAAGTTGTTCGTTTGTAGTTATGTGTATTTCGTGGCCTGCTTTCTTAGTCTATTTTTCAGTCAGTGCTATTTCTTTTTTTCTGTTATTTCTTCGTGCCTATCCAAGTCCATTTATGCCATATTGTTTCCAATGGTCCTTGTTTATGTTTAGACAGCCACCATTTGCAGAACCGAACCTGCGCCAGGAAAAGAATAATACCGATAATCAGGCTAAGAGTATATCCACAGTAAGGAGCAAGATAGAATCCGAATGGGAAATAGATAATGGCTCCCAAAATAGATTGAGAAATATAATTGGTCAAGCTCATTTTTCCGTAGAATCGTAGATTAGATACAGTTTTCTTGAACTGATCCTTCTGATAAAGCAACACGAAAGAAGCAACAAGTACAATCGTAAATGCAAATTTCTGCCACATATCAAAGGCAGTACCTACCGTTTGCTGAATTAAACTGCTGTCACTTTGCATGATCTGTTCTTTCAGAGAATACAGTGGTGCGAAACTGATAGCTGCAATAATAAGTGCTTTCATCCAGAACTTCAAATGAGATTCGGTAGTTACGAACAATTCTTTGCGTCCGATATATAAGCCAAACAGGAAAAGTCCGGCAGTCTGCAAGAAACGTCCGGCACCGATAGCCCAAAACAGGCTTGCTTTCTGTCCTAAAGTAACATTGCCTATTAGAAAATCCCAAAAGTTTCCGGCTTTGGTGTATTCCGCTACTTCAGCATACATGGCTCCGACATTCAAATCGGGTAGGGTATAGGCAGGATTGAAAAGGCTCATTATATAATGAAACCATTCAATCGGTTGCAGTGAAAACAAGATGGCGGTGATTAGAATCGCTTTGTCACTCCATTTACGTACGATAAATAGTACAAGACTGACTACAACAAACAGAAGCAGGACATCTCCTGCCGGGAAGAAAGCAGCATTCAAAGTGGCGAATCCTGCCAGCAATATCATTCTCCATAAAAAGCGGTAACCAAAATCTTTTCCTTTCAACTGCTGGTTGTGCGACTGGATATAGAAAGTGAATCCGAAAAGCAGAGCGAATATGGCATAAGACTTTCCGGCAAGCAGTGAAAATGTCGCATTAAATACTCCGGCATCCAAAATGGTGAGCCATTCAGGAGAACTTTCCGGATATACGGGGAAAATGAAATGCTCCAGGTTATGAACCAGAAGGATGGCCATTACAGCAAATCCTCTAAGAGCATCTACTACTTCAATTCGGGGTGTTTTTGTTGATAATTCCATGGGGCTAATTTATGATTGTTTTTAGTAAATGTTCATTTTACCCATCTCTAAGCAGGCTTCGGGAACATACTGACGGATTCCTTTGATGATATTTTCCATGTTTGATTTATTCATTTGGATGCTCTATCCACCAATCAATCATCTTTCGGGCAAGACTAAGTTTTCTGGGAAGTTCGGGTAAATTGTCTCTTGTATAAAAGTCTCCCGAACTCAATTCTTCATCTTGGAGGTTGATCTCCCCTCCGGCATAATCGGCAATAAAGCCGACCATTAGTCCGCTGGGATAAGGCCAGGGCTGATTACCGAAATAAGTGATATTTTTTACATCCAGTCCGGTTTCTTCTTTCACTTCACGTGCTACACATTCTTCTAGCGTTTCTCCGGTTTCCAGAAATCCGGCAACGAGACTGTTGAATGTTCCTTTAAAATTGCGGGCGTGCACTAAAAGTAGTGAATCTTTTTTTCTCACTAATACAAGAATCGCTGTGGAAATGGAAGGATATACCTCCCGGCCACATTTCGGACAACGCTTCATGATAGATTCTTTCTGTTCCATAGGCGTGCCGCAGGCGGAACAAAAGCGGCTGTTTCTATCCCAATGCAGAATCTCATGTGCTTTTCCTGCTGTCTGATAATGAGACAAAGGAAGATATTCATAGGAGGCACGAAGCCCTATCATGATCCATTGCTCCGATTCTTCAATGGGAGAGGAGAGGGAGAAAGCCTTGCAGTTTTTCCTTTCTAGTGTGGTGATATTGTGTACGGTTGTTTTTTCTTTAATAACAATAGGAGAGCTTTCTCCACACGGGACGGTATATATACCATCCTCTTTTTTCTCAAGAAGCAGTTGGTCTTTGTAAAAGATAAACCACCATGATTGTGCTGTCTGATTCATTTTAATTCTAATTCTTGATCTTCGCGCTGCGAAGTTATAAAAAAACTAGATTGATATTTAGACTTATCAGATAAAATACAGTGCAACCGCACCAAAATTTGATTCATAACTGTGCAGAAACGAGTTAAACGTTGCGCTAATGAATGGGTCCAGGGTGAGGGTTGGTGAGGGTAGATTTATAACTTTCGTATTTTTTTTTATAGATAAAAAAGGAGAT
>ERZ773133.2297-NODE-2297-length-17822-cov-12.895199_pt1 | contig 17822 bp, 15 predicted proteins | sample MGYA00580861_ERZ773133 | MGnify/ENA primary metagenome ERZ773133 (study PRJEB29015, sample SAMEA2737844) | human gut metagenome | biome: human gut; feature: human-associated habitat; material: faeces | place: China | collected 2012 ...
TTATAAATTAAAAAACTTAAATTGTTCAAACTTAAGCATATCCCCGTTCCCCATACATAGAAACGGACAGAAGGCAGCCACAATCGGAGGGACGGATAAGGGGCGTACGAGGGACAAAAAACGAGTAAGAAACAAACAAATACCCCGCTAGAAGGCCTTCTGGACGCGATTTCAGCCGGTTCTGTAGCCGCGTCGGCTACACAACCAAACCGCTTCCAATCACCTTATCAGCATTCCGAAAAAGCTGTACTTATCTTTCATAGACCACGACATTTTCAGAAAAGAATAGTGTGTATCCGGATACACACCAATACTTTAGCGAGAACGTCTTACATACTGAAAACTATATTTGTTATAGATTTCGAGGACAAATGTATATACTTTGTTCGAAACAACCATCTACTTTTATTGAAAAGTTGCAGGCATTTACATTATTTAATACTTTTATACACTAAAAAACCCTTAAAAAGGTTACTCCTCCTGCTTTTGTCAACGAAAGGTTGCCGCAAACTCCGGCGAAACCGAATTTCCTACTTGCCGACATACCTCACCGCCAAAGGCCATACCGCAACGGATAACTTCATCCCAGTCAGCCTCGGACAACGTGTCCAGGTCATCCCGACGAATGCGGTTCTTCAGCAGGCCATATACCACTCCGGCATTGAAGTTGTCTCCCGCTCCGATGGTGCTGACCGTTTCGACAGCCGGTACAGGATAGCTCTTACGCAGACCGCCTGCAAACAGCCGGACATCCTTGTCGGCATCCGTACAGATGAAGTGCTTGCAGTAGAACCCTACCCGCTGGGTATATACCTTCTCCGCATCGGTCTGGCCGAACATGTTGCCGAAGTCTTCGGTAGAGCCACGCAGGATATCGGTATATTCAAAATTCTCCAGCAGCGTAGGCATCAGTTTGATGGCTTCGTTGGCATGGGTGCTGCGGAAGTTTACATCGTAATAGATAATGGCTCCCCGCTCACGGGCCAGATCCAGCAGGCCTTTCACCTTATCGCGGAGCACCGGTGTTATGGCAAAGTAGGACCCTATCATTACTACGTCATCCGGCTGTATATCGGGCAGCTTCACGTCCAGACGCTGGTGCGGATAGTCCTTGTAGAAAAGATACTCCGCATCGTTCCGTTCGTTCAGGAAAGCCAGCGATACGGGCGACTTACCGTCCGGGAACACATTTACACAGTCGGTACGGACACCGTTGGCCCGCATGTTCTCCAGAATGATCCGTCCTACCCGGTCGTTCCCGGTTTCGCTGATAAAGGTAACATCTACCCCCATCCGTCCCAGGGAAATTATGCCGTTATAGACCGAACCTCCGGGAACGGCTGCCTGTGGCTGGTCGTCCCGGAACAGGATGTCGAGGATGGTTTCGCCGATAGCGATTACTTTTCGATTCATAAATCTTTATATTAATAAGGTATATTATCAAATCTACCGCCTATTGGAAGGCCTCAGTTACCGGAATATTCAGAACTGCCTGAGCTTCGTGCTGCAGCAATTCGTTAATGGATGAAATCATATGTCAGGTTTTAGAAATTAGTCTGTAAGGAATGAAACCAACTGTTCGAAAGTATCGGCTACTTTCAGCCGCTCTTTCAACGGATGATGGATAAACTGTCGGACCTCCAGTTCGTGCAGGAACTCCAGCAGCCCGTTCCAGAAGCCGTCTACGTTGTACAGGATGACCTGCTTGTCGTGGTAACCGAGGCTCCCGGCAGCCAGTACGTGAAAAATCTCGTCCAGGGTACCGATACCGCCCGGCAGGGCTACCAGTATATCGGCCTCCTGAAGCATGAGGTCCTTGCGGTCGCTCAGGTTGACGGTCGGGAAAATCACATCAAGCAAGGTACTGACCCGTCCGCGCTCCTCCAGCAGGGTGGGTACTACCCCCATCACCTGTCCGCCGTTCGCCTTCACTGCCTTGGCGGTCGCTTCCATCAGTCCGAGGTTCGAACCGCCGTATACCAGCCACTTGCCCTGACGCCCTATCCAGGCACCCAGTTCTTCTGCTTTTTCTATGTAGAGAGGGTCTATCTGTTCGGATGCTGCGCAGAAGACCCCGATTCTGTTCTTTGTCATGCGCTGTTCCTTTCCATTATTCTGCAAATATCTGCATTTTTTTTCTTTTTGCCGTGATTTTTCAGTTCTTCTTTTTAATCGCAAAAGGAAAAGAGTTCCTGAAACCTTCCGGAGAACAGGCTATCCACACACAAATCGAACGGACAACACGTGAAATGTAATATTTTGTCCTCCGGTTCTTCCGTCCAAACTTTCCTTTTCATTAACTTTGCCGGCAGAAAATCAATCGCATCAGAAACATGTCACACCAGACGTATACTCTTCCGAACGGCCTGCGGATTATCCAGGCTCCCAGTCCTACCGGCGTGGCCTATTGTGGCTATGCCGTAGATGCCGGTACCCGTGACGAACGGGACAACGAACAGGGCATGGCCCATTTTGTGGAACACCTCATCTTCAAAGGGACCCGCAAACGGAAGGCCTGGCACATCCTGAACCGGATGGAACGGGTGGGCGGCGACTTGAACGCCTATACCAACAAGGAGGAGACGGTGGTGTACAGCACTTTCCTGAAGGAGCATTTCCTCCGTGCCGCCGAACTGCTGACGGACATCGTGTTCAACAGTACATTTCCGCAGGCAGAAATCGAAAAAGAGGTAGAAGTCATCATCGACGAGATACAGAGTTACGAAGACAGCCCTTCGGAACTGATTTTCGACGACTTCGAGGAACTGATTTTCCCGGACCATCCGTTGGGACGCAACATCCTGGGACGTCCGGACCTGCTGCGTGACTTCCGGACCGAGGACGCCCTGAACTTCGTCAACCGTTTCTACCGCCCGGACAACATGGTGTTTTTCGTTCTGGGCGACCTGGATTTCAAGCGGACTGTCCGTACGTTGGAGAAACTCACCGCCGACATCCCTGCCGGAGAAGCCGGCGATTACCGCCGGATGCCGCCTCTCGCCTACCAGCCCAAGCACCTTACCCTCTACAAGGACACGCACCAGTCGCATGTCATGATAGGCAGCCGTGGCTACGATGCGTACGACGAGCATCGCACGGGGCTTTACCTGCTGAACAATATTCTGGGCGGACCGGGTATGAACAGCCGGTTGAACGTCTCGCTGCGCGAACGTCGGGGACTGGTGTATAACGTGGAAGCCAACCTGACTTCATATACCGATACGGGTGCCTTTTGTATCTATTTCGGTTGTGACCCGGACGATGCCGACGAATGCACGGAACTGGTATACAAGGAACTGAAGAAACTGCGTGACCGTCGGTTGACCAGTGCCCAACTCGCCGCCGCACAGAAGCAGATTATCGGTCAGATAGGCGTATCAACCGATAACTTCGAGAATGTAGCCCTTGATATGGGCAAGTGCTTCCTGCATTACGGTACCTACGAGCACAAAGCGGAGGTCTACCAGCGCATCAATGCCCTCACCGCCGATTACCTGCTGGAGATTGCCAACGAGAAATTCGCTGAGGAACAGTTGTCGGTATTGGTGTACCGGTAAGGAGGACGATTTTCCGACCTGCCGCCCCAGGCGATTCATCACCGGAAACTCCGGAGATTCCGGGATAAAGATTCCCAGTTCGAACCTCAAATTTTTTGCGGAAAAAACGAACGGACGTTTTGTTTCATTCGCCCGTTCGTTTACAATGAAACATGCGGACGTTTGTATGAAAACGAACGGTCGTTCCGGCCTTATACTGAACAGCAAATCGACGGTACTCAGGTTCGGCTAGAAGCCCTGCTTCTCTTCAAAAATCTGGTAATGTTATAAATCCGCAATCTCCTCTTCCGTCAGTCCGGTATTTTCAGCAATGATGCTGACCGGTATACCAGAAGCCTTGAATTTTCTGGCCAGTTTCAGACGTTCCTCTTTACGTCCTTCTTCACGTCCTTCTTCACGTCCCTGCGCAATGCCTTCCTGAAGGCTCTTCATTACCGCCGTATGGATGGTGTTCTGCCAGTCGCGGTAGGCCTTGAGGCTGTCCTCGTATTCCTCGTACTGTTCCCTGGTGAACTTCGCTATCTCGGCCGACTCGAACAGCCGGGTGAAGACTCTTTCCTGCAGAGCCACGGGACGGTCCATTAGCCTGGAAAGGTTTCTGATGACGAACATCCACTTGTCGAACATGCTCTCCAGCTCCGTTTCCGTCTTGTTGAACTTGGGCATCTCAAGGTAGATGAAGGTGAGCTTGTCATAGAATACCTTACGCGTATTCAGGTCTACAAGCTTCACCTCATGGTGATAGTTGTCCGTATCTTCATTTGTGAACTTGAAGTTCAGGATTCCTATAACATAGACTGCTTTAAGCTCATAGTCCCACTCTCCTCTGAGTCCCTGTTCCCGTATCGGGAATGTGGAGTAATAGATGCTCCTGTCCTTGAAAAACTGCTGTTCTCCGCGCTGCATCTCTACAAGAATCTTCTCGCCACGCTCGTTCTCGCAATATACATCGAATACGGCACGGCGGTCTCTCTCCGAAGTACCCAGATGTTCCGTATTCAGGTATTTCAAGTCTCGTATCACCTCCCTGCCGCCGAGCAGACTGTTCACGAAGCTTATCAGCAGTTCCTTGTTGATTTCCGAGCCGAAAAGCATCTTGAACCCAAAGTCGGTATAAGGATTGACATATCTGTCGCCTGTCATTTCATTCCTCATCATATCTCCTCATGAATAAACGTTGTTACTATGGGCAAATATAACGCAAACGGCAGTATCTGCAAAATGAAAGGAAGGTTTTCGGATTATCAACATTTTCAGTATAGATCCTATCCTTCCCATCCCAATACGATTTCCAGCTTGTATACCGGCAGTTTTTTACCGGATTGTCCGCTTCTGTAGCCGCATTCGTCCCTCCTACGTCCCTCTAAACGATTTATCATCATACTTACTTATAATCAGGTTATTACAGAAATATCCCCGATAGCCGCCGCGGCTACCTGAACTATATTGTGAGTCTGGCTCAACAAGTGTAATTTCTTATGCAGATCAATACGTTTATGATATCTATACAGAATTTGCTGATGCAGATGTAAATGATGCAGAGGCAGCCGGCGTAACTATTAAGGATAATGTCATCTCTGCACCTGCTACAACTGGACAAAAGTCTTTTGATATCAAAGTACATCTCTTGTGTGTGGATGGAAGTGAAATCGTATTGGATAAAACTATTTCCATTGGTAGTACACAAGCTGATGCCGAAGAATGATGCTAAAGCTGGAAATAATGCTGAAGCTAAAGTTGAGAATGGTAAGCTTGTTATTACAGGTCTTGCTGCTTTGACTTATGATACTCAATTAACTATGACTTATAAAGGAACTGTAAAAGTTGGTAACAGTGAAGTTTGGACTTCAATACCTGTTACAGTTAGTGTAGTAAATGAATAATTGAGGTTCTATATAAAAAAAGCGACTCAAATGAGCCGCTTTTTTTATGCCTCTACTTTTTTATTAAACTCAAAATTCAATAGCCAAACCCGAACATCCAGAGCGGAATCACATTTCCGTGTCCGTACTCTATCTCATCTTTTACTACATACCCTCGGATGAGGCCTTCGATTTGCTTCTGTCCCTTCTTGCGACCACCGACTTCGAACGTACAACCCTGAATCTGAAAATCAGAAGCCGATGAGGTGATTACCTCCTGATTGACCCGCATCTGGTTAAAGAAGAACGTCTCACGCACATTACCGGTATCAGCACTCTCCCGACCCAAGGCATGAATAAGGTTCGTATTGTCCAGATAAATCTTGTCCACCTTTCCCAAGCCACGGATACCTCCTGTATCGTCTCGCAACTGGGCTATCAGACCCGCCTCTTCCAGATACAGACAATAGTCCGCTACACTGTTCCGGCTGACATTAAGCACGGTAGCCAGCGTGCTGATGTTCGGTTTGAAGGGGACACTCCGGGCAATGACCGCCAGCAGGCGCTTGAGCTTACGTGCAGTGGAAATGTTCATACCCGCATACTGGGGAATGTCCGTCTCGATACTCAGGTTGACCATCTGCATGAGCCGGGTATCGAAATCATCGTGCGGGAACGGATAATACCCCTGCCGGAGATACTCCGGAAAGTATTCAAACGGATGGAAACCGGAAGGGATATCCATCTTCAGCGCAAGTATGTCCTCGAAAGACAGTACCGGGAAGTCAAAGCCATGGAACAGGTTGAGGTATTCCCGGAACGAAAGCCCCTGCATGTGGTACATCACCGCCCGACGGCTCAGGTCGGCAACTCCCTGATGGATGTCCAGCACGGACGAACCGGTGAAGACCACCTGCAGTTCGGGGTGATAGTCGTACATCAGCTTCAGTTCCTTCGACCAGTCCTTGTAGCGATGTATCTCATCAATGAACAGGTATTTGCCTCCATATCTGACAAACGCATCGGCCAGATCGAGCAACCGGTGCTCCGCAAAATAGAAATCTTCTGCCGTAACGTAGAGTGACCGTTCACGGGGAAGGTTCTCCTTCAGGTATTGAAGGATAAGCGTGGTCTTGCCTACACCGCGTGGACCGGTCAGCCCAATCATCCGGCTGTTCCAGTTGATACGGTGATACATATAGCGGTGGAAATCCGAACCGGTTTCCGAGAGTAGCTTGCTGAATCTTTCCTGTAGTCTATCCATAGTTATTAGAAGAATGCGTTTCTGCAAAGATAATGATTCTGCTCTATTAATAAGCAGGGACATCAGCAAAATTGCTCAATCAATGAGCAGATATGTATTGAAGATTGCTTATAGGTTAAGCAATTCTTCCAATGGTTCGCCTATCAGTAGGATATGGAACGTCGGGAAAAGGTGGAACGGAAAGATTATCAGTATGAATCTCCTACACTGAAAGCTGTACGGAATGCCCTGTACAGCATGCTGAACGGACACTACAGGAATCCCGGAATCTTGCTGTCACCTATGCGGTTTGCCATGGGGAAAGAACTGTCGTACTGTACGTATCGAACAAATGAGTGACGGTTACGTATTATTGTAGCGCTGGTGGCGGATATCACTTCCAGACTGGCTGAGGCCAATCCGCAACTGGCAGACCCGCTACAGGGGAAAGGAATCGTCCTGATAGACAAAGCAGACCTACATCTGTCCTGGTAACGCCGTTCCTGAAGGTACTGTCAAATACTTTCCCGAATATCCATTTCATCACTACCATCCACAGCCCTCTGATAGCGATGGGAGCGGCTGACACCGCCTAGATTTATCAAGACTTTCACCAACCGGGAAGTCTTCTACCGTAATATAGAGTAACTGTTAGCAAAAAAGATTTCAAGATAAAATATTTCGCACAGTAAGGTCCGTCAATGACAACCCCCATCTATTACTTAATCTGTATCCTGACGAGAGAATGACGGAAGCACCTGCCATTCACCGATAGTCCCTGTCTCCGAAGAGAAGGATGCTCCTATCTTATACAGCTTTCTTGTGTCGGCTGCATATTCGCGGGCATACCCTTTTTCTTCAATCTGCTGCAAGGCCTCGGCAGCCGTTCCGTCCAGCTTGAACTCGAAGATGTAGACATACTGCGGGGTCTCTATCACACAGTCTACCCGTCCCTGGCTCTGCGCCTTCTCGACATAGACCGTGTAGACGCTCAGCATACGGAAAATCAGGTAAAAGGTATACTGGAAATACCGTTCACGTTCCGGTTCATCCTCCTTGCGGCGCATCGTGTAGGGAATGCTTGCCAGAAACGAAGTGAACAGGGTACATAACGCATCAGGATTGCCCGATCTGAGGGCACGTACTACCTCGCGAACCCAGCCACCGGTTTCGGTAGAAGGACGCAGGTACGATGCGGCCAGAGCCGTCAGGAAACCGCTCTTCACTTCATTGTTCGGATAGTCCAGCAGGAAGATATCGAACTCACTGTCGTAATCCTTGATGGTGAGGTAACCGCTCTGGTAAATCATTGGAAGCGGCTGCTCCACATCCGCCTTGTAGTCGATGAACTCCTCCGGACGGTAATACTTGCCCGTCAGCTCGTTCATGTTCTCCTTGAAATGTGCCAGCAGGCGAATCAGATACGTAGGAGTCCCTGAACTGAACCAGTAGTTACGGAGCTGTTTCTTTCCGAAGGCATTGAGCAGGCTGAAAGGATTGTACACATCTGTCATTTTCTCACAGAAGTGATAACCGTCATACTGGAGTTTCAGACGTCGGTACATCTCTTCCAATGTAACTCCGTATTGACGGGCCATATCGGCTATCGGTCCGGCGAAATAATGCTCCAGTTCCGCCTGGGTGATACCGCACAACGTCTCATAACGGGCATCCATGCTGATGTCATCCGGCTGGTTGAAACCGCTGAATACGCTTACCTGGGAGAATTTCGTCACTCCCGTCAGCAGCACAAACTGCAGGTGGCTGTCCGTCCCTTTGAACACCGAATAGAAGCCTTTCAGTACATTCCGATGACGGTCTTCCAGATCGCTATTTGTATCCAGTACATCCAGAATCGGCTTGTCGTACTCATCAATGAGCACTACCGCCCGACGGCCTGTCTGCTCGTGGGCGGCACGGAGTACATCACGGAAGCGTAGTCCCACCTCAAGTTCCGGATTATGCAGGCCATACAATCTTTCCCATTTATCTACATAATCCTTCAGCATCATTTCCAGAACACCTTCCTGTGTAAAGTTGGCCCCGTTGAAATCTACATGGAATACCGGATGGACGTTCCATTCCGTCTCCAGCTTCTCCATGGCCAGTCCCTTGAACAGCTCCCTGCGCCCCAGGTAATAGTTCTCCAGGGTAGAGACCAGCAGACTCTTGCCGAACCGTCGGGGGCGGCTCAGGAAATAGATGTTACTTTCGTGGGTCAGATTATAAATCATCGCGGTCTTGTCTACATAGACGAAACCGCCTTCGATGATACGCTCGAAACTCTGTATGCCGATAGGAAACTTCATGTTGCCAATGAATAATGAATAATTAATAATGAATAACGCATGCGTCTGGAACAAAGATAGTGAAAGGTGAGTGGAGAGGCAAACGAAAAACAAAGTTTTTCAGGTTTGACTATCCCGAACCGCATCCTAGCTTATGGAAAGATAGCGAAAGGTGAGTGGAGAGGCAAACGAAAAGCGAAGTTTTTCAGATTTGACTATCCCGAACCGCATCCTAGCTTATGGAAAGATAGCGAAAGGTGAGTGGAAAGGCAAACGAAAAGCGAAGTTTTTCAGAAAGGGACGGTATTCCGGACGCACGGGCCGTGCGTCCCTACCTGTATAATCCTTTACGGCGTTGAATAGTTCCCTAATCCTGGAATGGATATTCTCCTGGTTCTGTAGTCTTTTCCGTCCCTCCACCGTCCCTCAAAAGAATTCTGAACCATTTAATTACTTAATAATCAATACAATAAAGACACGCACATTAATAGCCGCCGCGGCTACAAAAAATACACAGAACCGCCCTACAGGCCCTTCTGAGAGGGGTATTTGTTTGTTTCTTCCCCCATTTCTGACAGGTTTAGTCCCTCATCCGTCCCTCCGATTCAGGCTGCCTCTAGCCGTTTCTATGTATGGGGAGCGGGGATAACTTGAGTTGAATCAATTTGAGTTTTTTGATTTATAAATTAAAAATTTTTATTATTATGAGAAAAAAGTATTTAAGTGCACTTCTGTTCGGAGCGCTTCTGTTCGCTTCAGCAGGAACTTTTACTTCTTGTAAAGACTATGATGATGACATCAACAACTTGCAGGAACAGATCAACACCATCAATACTACTCTGTCTGAACTGAAGACATTGGTAGGCGATGGCGGTGTTTCCAGCGTTACATTCGATGAATCTACAGGTGTGTTGACAGTTGTTGATGCTGCCGGTACCAAGACTTATACTATCAAGACTACTGCAGATGCTGTTGAAGAATTGAAGATTACTATCGAAGGCCAGGAACTGAAAGTGAACGGTGAAACTGTAGGTAAGGTAGGTGATACTGTAGCTGTAGCTAACGGTGAACTGACTATCAACGGTACTGCTACCGGTATCAAGGTAGGCGAATACTCTATCTTGGACAATCAGGATGCTGGTACTGTAACCATCACATTGCCGGATGCTGACGGCAAGATGCAGACTGTCGTTCTGGCTAAGGCTTCTTCTAGCTTGACTTCACTGGTGTTGGGTGATTATACTACATTCTTGTCCAGATCTCAAGAAAGAACTTATGAAATTCAATGGGGTAAAGCAGCAACAGATTAGAATGCTTGGTCAGTAAAAAGAAACCAACTGTTGGTTGGAAATATTAGCCCTATTGAAGTTCAGGTTTTACCTGCAAACTTTGAATTGGACAAGGCAGAGCTTTCATTGGTCAATTCATTGGGTAAAAAAGCACCTGTTAAAGTAACAGCTGTTCCTAACGACAAGTTATTAAAGCCGGTTACGACACGTACTTCCTCAAAGAATGGCTCATGGAACATTGCTATTGAAATGGATGAAACCGTTACATACGATAACATTGCCACCGCATTTGAAAATGTTAATGGGAACGGATTAGCTTATGCACTTTGTGTGAACGGAAGCCCTGTTACAGCTTATGATATTCAAATCATAGTTAATGATTATGCGGTCTCTAATACTATTGATTTGAAAAACAGCTTTAAGTGCTTGACTTACATTGACTCGGATGGATATGTTGTAGAGATGTTTAGTAATGGTGGAGGAATATTACCTTTAGATGCAACAACAGAGTTGACTGCTAAATTTAATGGTGGTTGCGAGGCATTTTTATATAACTCGTACATCACTTTTGAAGGTACTAACAAATCATTGGCTCTAGCTAGAGGTATTTCTGCCGATGGAATGACTATCAAGACAACAGCTGCATCTGCAGGAACTAATATTACAGCAACGGTTCATTTCTTGGATGTTACAGGTAAAGAATACACACAAACTATTTCGTTTACTGTAGCAACCAGTGCAGCAGCCAGCGTGGCAGCAGACGATGTGAAGTATGTTGTAATGCCGACTAAGATTACTAACAATCTTGCAGCACGCATCGGTAACATCAATATTACTAACTTAAGTAAGGTATTCCAAAGTATTGATCCGGCAACCCGTCAGAAAGTTCAATATATCAATCAACTTTCCATTGAAGAAGAACCAGGACAAACTGGATTCTTGCTGGCATCAGATAATGGTGTCCTTTGGAGTGGCAATGATTTCGACCCTGAGAATCCTGACTCCTATAATTATCTACGTAAAGCTGATGGAAGTAATTGGATTCAAAGAAATTGGTCTGATACTACAATTGATGATGACTTGGTAGATTTGGCTACTATCACTTTACCTGTTGGTACTGAAGCCTTAAAAATCGCTAAAGATGCCAAACCGGGTAAATACGTATTGTATCTTGTTGCTAAGGATTTGGGCTCTACAGACACTCAAGCTAATGAACTGTTCCGTATCAAGTTGAATGTAGAAATTGCCCTTCCTGCATTTACTGACCTTTACAACAAGGTTGATGCGAACTGGAGCGACGGCAAGTTTGTTGCTAGAATTACTCCATCTAGTAAATATAAAGATGAAACTTATGATAATAATAAAACTTCCGGAGCCATTTTAACAATGAGTTCTGCATACGGTCCTGCTGTTACAAACGCAGAAACCAGCCGTTTGTCTTACCTGTTCAGTGACAATGACTGCAAGTATTTCAATGGATTAAAAGAAGCTTATAATGGTGACAAGCTGAATGCTGTAGTAAATACAGAAGGTATTGCAACTCTTGACAAGGATGTTGTATATAACGGATCTAAGACAGCTTTGAACGTTAAAGAACTGAAAGACATTGTAGCTTATACAAGTGTATTTGCAGGAATGGCCAAATTCAATACAAATGATTTGAATGGGTCTGTTCCAGCAGTTGGTGAGACAACTACGTCTTACGTATTTGAAACAGGAAGTACAAGAGCTGATGTTGAAGCTATCCAGGAAGCCTTTACAGTAACTTCTGCTCCTTATAATGCACAAGTGAAGACAGCCTTGCAGGGTGTTACACTGGTTAATTATGCTAACGGAACATTGAAACCTGCCAACGAACCAATCCAGTTGACTAACGATGGTTACATGAGCGCTTTGACATTCAGCGACGGCAAGCCAAATACAGGTTTCGGATTTGCATTGAACGGTTCTTATGTATCTGCTAAATATACTAAGCCTGGTGTTGCCAATGAATTAGGTTCTTATTCATTGGATGGATATGCTTTGTGGTCTTTAGCATATACTGATTGGCAAGATAAGGATGTTCTAGTAACTCCGACAGTTGAACAAGCTGGTGTTAGCGTGGGATTGAATGGTACTCCACAACAGTATCAAGTAACAGATCTTGCAACAGGTGAATCTACAACTGTAACCTTTACATTAACAGACCAGACAGGATTCCAATATCCTTTGACTGTAACAGTAGTGAAGTAATTTTCATTTCTCTCTATAAAAAAGCGGCTCGCATGAGCCGCTTTTTTTATTACCCACTCCCTTTGAACTGTGTGAAAAGGTTGATAAACTTATAATCGTATACAACTCGAAAACATCCCGCGACCACCCGACAAACACTCCACCTCGAAAACCCAGCCATCTTATTTCGCCCATTTAATCCCCATTTACTACCGGATAGCCCAACAAAGCTACCGAATAATCCCTAAACGCAAAAGCCTCGTTTTTACAATCCGACAAAGCTTTGTACCTTGCTTCAAGAAACCGAAAGACAAATCAACTATGGAACGAAGGAGCAAAGCTACATTAGAAATGATTTCCCAGAAACTGAATGCGTGGGAATTACGGAAAGAATACTTGCAAACAGGCATCACCATCATCAAAATGGCTAAGGCATTGGGCATCAACCGTACGTACCTGTCGAATTTCATCAACGATACGTACGCCATGAACTTCAACAACTGGCTGAACGGACTCCGCATCGAAGAAGCCAAGAAACGGATGCTGACCGACCGGCGGCTGCCGATGAGTACACTTGCCGCCATGGTAGGATTCACTGACCTGGCACACTTCAGCAAACAATTCAAACTGAAAGAAGGCATAGCTCCCACCTACTGGCTGCAGAAACAACCGAAACTGAAACCTGTCAGCGGAAATTGACAGGGAAACACCGGAATACCACCAAAAATCACTACCTTTGCGGACGGAGAAACGAAAAATCAATAAAAACAAGATACACATGAATATAGTAGACAAACTGACCGAATCCGTCCAAAAGGGCGTCAAAGAGCTGTATGGCCAGGAAGTTCCGACCCAGATGATACAGCTGCAGAAGACCAAGAAAGAATTCGAAGGTCACCTGACACTGGTGGTATTCCCGTTTCTGAAACTCTCAAAGAAGGGCCCTGAACAAACGGCCCAGGAAATCGGCGAGTACCTGAAACAGCACGAAACGGCTATCGCCAGCTACAACGTCATCAAAGGTTTCCTGAACCTGACCATCGCTTCGGACGTATGGATTGAACTGCTGAACCGTATCCATGCAGACGCACAATGGGGTATCCGCAAGGCTGCCGACGACGCTCCGCTGGTAATGATTGAATACTCTTCGCCGAACACCAACAAGCCGCTGCACCTGGGACACGTGCGCAACAACCTGCTGGGTAACGCGCTGGCCAACATCATGGCTGCCAACGGAAACAAGGTGGTGAAGACAAACATCGTGAACGACCGCGGTATCCACATCTGCAAGTCCATGCTGGCATGGCTGAAATACGGCAACGGTGAAACTCCGGAATCATCGGGCAAGAAGGGTGACCACCTGATAGGCGACTATTACGTGGCGTTCGACAAGCACTACAAGGCTGAAGTGAAGGAACTGATGGCCCAATACCAGGCAGAAGGAATGAACGAAGAGGAAGCCAAGGCAAAGGCCGAAGCCAACTCGCCCCTGATGCTGGAAGCCCGCGAAATGCTCCGCAAGTGGGAAGCCAACGACCCGGAAGTACGTAGCCTGTGGAAGAAGATGAACGACTGGGTATACGCCGGTTTCGACGAGACCTACAAGATGATGGGAGTCAGCTTCGACAAAATCTACTACGAATCACAGACATATCTGGAAGGAAAAGAAAAGGTGATGGAAGGCCTTGAAAAAGGATTCTTCTACCGCAAGGAAGACGGTTCCGTATGGGCCGACCTGACTGCCGAAGGACTGGACCACAAGCTGCTGCTCCGTGCCGACGGTACTTCTGTATACATGACACAGGATATCGGTACTGCCAAACTGCGTTTCCAGGATTATCCGATCAACAAGATGATTTACGTGGTAGGTAACGAACAGAACTACCACTTCCAGGTATTGTCTATCCTGCTCGACAAACTGGGCTTCGAATGGGGAAAAGACCTGGTACACTTCTCTTACGGAATGGTGGAACTGCCGGAAGGTAAGATGAAGAGCCGTGAAGGTACGGTAGTAGATGCCGACGACCTGATGGAAGCCATGATAGAAACTGCCAAGGAAACCAGCAACGAACTGGGCAAGCTGGACGGCTTGACGAAGGAAGAGGCTGATGACATCGCCCGCATCGTGGGTCTGGGTGCCTTGAAATACTTCATCCTGAAAGTGGATGCCCGCAAGAACATGACCTTCAATCCGAAGGAATCCATCGACTTCAACGGAAATACCGGTCCGTTCATCCAGTATACCTACGCACGTATCCAGTCTATCCTGCGGAAGGCCGCCGAAGCCGGTATCAGCATCCCGGCAGTGATTCCGACTGGCATCGAACTGAGCACCAAGGAAGAGGGCCTCATCCAGATGCTGGCCGACTTTACCAACGTAGTGGCACAGGCCGGAACAGACTACAACCCGTCTATCCTGGCCAACTATGCGTACGACCTGGTGAAGGAATACAACCAGTTCTACCACGACTTCAGCATCCTGCGTGAAGAAAACGAAGCCGTGAAGATATTCCGTCTGGCACTGAGCCAGAACGTAGGCAAGGTAGTGAAACTGGCGATGGGTCTGCTGGGAATCGAGGTTCCGGAACGCATGTAATTTCAGACATCTCTTTTTTATACAAAAGCCCGGCCACAACCGGGCTTTTGGCGTTTCCGGACTGACTGACTCTGCCCCTACAGCGTACATCAACGAACTAAAAAACGTAAAATTAAAAGAACCCAACAACTAAATTTCGTACTTTTGTCCATCAAAATACCACACATGGCCAAACAGAAATATTACGTTGTATGGAAAGGCGTCAACCCCGGAGTGTATACCTCCTGGACAGACTGCCAGCTTCAGATAAAGAACTACGCGGGAGCCCTCTACAAATCGTTCGAGACCCGTGAAGAAGCGGAAGCCGCACTGGCTTCTCCCGCTCATCATTACCTACATCCGTCGAAGGAGAAGGCTCAGAAACCCGTAGGAGAGCCTCGACTGCCCGAAGGATTCGACCTGAACTGTCTGGCCGTAGATGCCGCCTGCAGCGGAAATCCGGGTCCCATGGAATACCGGGGAGTCTATCTGCAGACCGGACAGGAGGTCTTCCATTTCGGACCGGTACACGGGACGAACAACATCGGAGAGTTCCTCGCCATCGTACACGGACTGGCCCTGCTGCAGCAAAAGAACCTGCAGATGCCCATCTATTCCGACAGCCGGAATGCCTTGAGCTGGGTCCGCCAGAAAAAATGCAAGACCAAACTGGAACGTACCCCAAAGACCGAGCAGCTTTTCCAGCTCATCGAACGGGCCGAGAACTGGCTCCGGACACATACCTATACCACTCCCCTGCTGAAATGGGAAACCGAACGCTGGGGAGAAGTTCCCGCCGATTTCGGCCGCAAATAAATCACTGTCATGGAAAAAAGAATCGTATTTCTACTGCTGATATTTCTGAGTTTCTGGGGAGGCTTCCTCCTGCAGAAACCGCTATTCATGCTCTACAACGGAGCCATCGGAAAAGGCACGGCACTGGCTGACTATTTCCGGGTACTGTATCACGGTGCCAGCCTGGACAAAAAGAAAAAGGTAACAAAAAGAAAAAACCGCCGGCTTCCGTTTTGAGGCGGCTGCGAAGCGTTTCCCGTCGGAAGCGCAGGAACTCGCTTCGCTCAAACAGCCTGCGCTTCTTTTCGCCGGGACCCACTTCTCCGCTTCTTCGCCTCAAAACTAAGGCCGGAATCAGTGAATTCTTAAATTCTAGCTATTAACTGATTACGTTTTATTCCACGAATTTGATTTTCGTCAGGTCACGGGGCTTAGCTGCGGGGGCTTCATCGGGATAACCGAAAGCTATGCAGTACAGCAGTTCATAGCCTTCGCTGAAACCGAGCTGCTTCAGGTATTCGGCTGCCGCCGGACTCCGCATGAAGGCTGCCGGACTTCCCAGGCAACAACTGCCGATACCCATGGACTGGGCAGCCAGCATCATGTTCTCACTGAGCAGACCACAGTCAAATTCTGCTGAGCCTGACTGCACATCCCGGCCTACAAAAACTACGGTTGGCGCATTGCGGAACATGTTCTTGAAGTTAGGGTCCTCGGCCACCTTCGGTTGCTCTTTCTTATACAGTTCCGTCACCCCGTTGATGAAATCCGGATTGTCCACCACCCGGATTTCCCACGGCTGGCGGTTCATGGCATTCGGCGCATTGACACCACATTCCACAATGGTCTGCATTTTCTCCCGTTCTACCGGCTGCGGTTTGTACTTCCGTATGCTTCGACGTTCCATGATAGTTTTAACAACAGCTTCCGACTGGCTCATACCTTCAACACCCTTTACAGTTTCCTGTTGTGAAACAGAAGAAGTACACCCTGCTACTGTGCACAAGCATAAAAAGCCTGCAATAGCTCTCAAATAGTTCATAATCAATGATAGTTATGTTATAAATATTATTCGTATTCCTGACTCTCAACCAAACCTTTCTCAACTCCTACTTCCAGGCTGTCTAAAGCAACTCCGGTTTCTTCCAACTGCTCAAAAAGAACCTCACCACAATTCTGAAGAACGGTAGCAGCATATTGCCCTTGCACCTTACCCAGTTCTTCCAACTCTTCTTTTGTCAAATCATCATATGACTTAATTTCATCCAATAACCGGTTAAAACGCTCATTCGCTTTTTTCCACTGCTCTGAGGTATATCCCTGACTTTCTTTCCTAATTTCTTCCACAAAATTCTTTAAACCATCAACACGACTGTCAGCTGAATGACACGCAGAAAAGCACAAGAGCACTACAACAGATAAGGAAATAATAAGATATCTTTTCATAGTTATCGATTATATAATAAAGCACTTTCTGCAAATATAACGGGATTAAAAGAAGAAACAAAAAAAGGAGTCCCGAAAATCGGAACTCCTTTTTCATTATTTAGCGTTAATTCTTGCAAATTACAATTTCGGACCAGCAGCAACCAAAGCCTTACCAGCTTCGTTTCCAGTGAACTTAGCGAAGTTCTTGATGAAACGACCAGCCAAGTCTTTAGCTTTTTCGTCCCACTGAGCAGCGTCAGCGTAAGTGTCACGAGGATCAAGGATCTTCGGATCAACACCCGGCAATTCAGTCGGAACAACGAAGTCGAAGTAAGGAATAACCTTAGTAGGAGCCTTGTCGATAGAACCGTCCAGGATAGCGTCGATGATACCACGAGTATCGCGGATAGAGATACGCTTGCCAGTACCGTTCCAACCAGTGTTAACCAAGTAAGCCTTAGCACCAGTCATTTCCATCTTCTTAACCAGTTCTTCTGCATATTTAGTAGGATGCAAGCTCAAGAAAGCAGCACCGAAGCAAGCAGAGAATGTCGGAGTCGGTTCAGTGATACCA